>Ga0209345_10001151_pt1 | contig 32292 bp, 29 predicted proteins | sample Cruoilmetagenom7_FD_187294 | JGI IMG/M metagenome (GOLD analysis project Ga0209345, IMG submission 187294) | Oil polluted marine microbial communities from Coal Oil Point, Santa Barbara, California, USA - Sample 7 (SPAdes) (version 2) | ecosystem: Environmental > Aquatic > Marine > Oil seeps ...
AAGAGCATAATGATGCCCCACAGTGCATACATGGTGAGAATATCACCGCGCCAGATAAAGAAGAAATGGATCAAGCCGAAAACCAACAGCCAAAGCAGGCGGCGCACCTGTAGCCAGCGGCTGGCGCCGCGCGCGCTGGCCCGTTCCATGAATAGATACAGCCCTGCGCCAAATAGTAAGGTGAACAATCCGCGGAATTTATGATCGACCAAAACCAGCTGAACCACCCACATCGCATCATCGCCAGCGGTTGGCACATGGGCCAATGCAGGCGGCCAGAAATAGGCCGCCATCGGGTGGGCAAAGGCAGTGATGTTGGCAAATAAAATGCCCAAAACGGCAATTCCGCGGATGAAATCAAGGCTCACCAGCCGTTCTGTTGCGGGTGTTGTGGTGGGTGTTGTGGCGCGTTCCGCTGGCGTTTGCGCCCCTGATAGCCCTGCTGGCGCTGCTGGACCTGATGGCCCGCCCGAAGGTTCCGCCCCCAACCCGTTTTCACCAGAGGTTTCGGCCATCATTTCCCCCTATCCAACCCTGCGGTTCAGGCACGGATTAATTGCGCCGATATGCCCCTGCAAAACAGGCATCTTGCCCGGTTTTCGCTCAGATGGAACGCCGTTATTTCCTAACCAGACAGGCATGACCTGAAGTTTTAAGCGCCTGACACGCGCGGGCGGCTTCTGCTTGGGATGCAAAACCGCCTGCCATCAATTTGGTCAAGCCGCCAACCTGAAACAGCAGTTTGCGTCGCCCTGCCAATTGACTGCGCGAGGATAGCTGATCCCACAATTTATCGGCATTGCGGGCAACAGAAAAAGCGCCAAGCTGAATTTTCCACGGCCCGCTTTGTGCCCCATAACCAGGCTGCGGCGGCGGGGATGATTGCGCGCTGCGCGGCGCGCTGTCCTGCGCTGCCGGTTTATCAACATACACGGGGCGCTTGGGCTGGGCCCGATGTTGCACATAATCCGCACCGGCGCTGGCTGGGCTTTCCATCCCCGTCGCCCGCGCTGCCTCTGATACGGCGGTTTGTGCCCCGGCAACAGAGGGCGGAAGAGTTACCGATTGAACGGGCCGCGGCAGGCTTGCAGCCCTGCCCGGTAAAACCGTAGTGGATGCCGCTGCAATCACAGGCGGCGAAACAGCGGCAGTTGCATTGTTGGCCGCCAACAGATCAGCCGCCGCCATTTGCGCAGCCCGATTTGCATCTGCATCGCGCTTTAATGTCTGCGCCAGATTTTGGGCCTGTTCACGCTCTTCACGCGGAATGAATTCATCCATTTTGCCAAGCGCAGGGGCCGCCTGGGGCAGGCCCGATGCATTGGATAATGTCAGCAGCGCATAAGCGCGCACCCAATCACGTGGCAGCAAATCACCGTTGAAATGCGCAATCCCGATCAGATATTGCGCGCGCGGATCACCCCGGTCAGCCGCCGCCGACAGATAGGGCATTGCCATTTCCCGGCGGCCATTTTGGAATAATAACAGGCCATAATTATCCGCCGCCTTAATATGGCCCTGCTCGGCAGCTTTGCGGTAAAACACTTCAGCCTGCCCGATGTTTTTATCAACCCCGCGCCCCAGACGAAAAGCCTGCGCCATATTGAATTGTGCATCAGGATCGCCTTGCGCTGCTGGTTCACGCCATTCACGCACAGCGGCGCCATCATTGCCTGCAACCCAGGCATCCACCCCCGCCTTTACATCCGCCCGCGCTGGCGCAGAATATGTGAGACAAGCAGACCCGGCGGCAAACAAGCCAGCCGCTATCAGATAGGCACGCGCGATATTCATCGATCCACAGATCCCTTGCAACCTGAATGGTATCAGCCCGAACGGTATCGGCCCGATTGGCATCACAGTGTCACTGTCATAGTGAACAGGCCGTTAGCAAAGAGTTTCTGCCCTTTGATTTATTCTGTTCGCCAAATCCTCTATTTTGAATCGGCCCGGCATTAACTCAAAATTAGGGGTATCCTGCGATTTCATTGTTTGACCCGCGGTATTGCGGTGACGACAAATGGATTTCAGGGGGATCACGCCTTGCGTGTATTGGCTTTAGCTTCGCAGAAGGGTGGATCAGGCAAGACCACACTTTCAGGCCATCTAGCGGTTCAGGCACAACGCGCCGGGGCCGGTCCAGTGGTCTTGATCGACATTGATCCGCAAGGTTCAACCGCAGATTGGTGGAATGAACGAGAAGCGGAATATCCAGCTTTCGCGCAGACCACCGTCGCGCGGCTTGCTTCTGATCTTCAAACTCTGAGGCAACAAGGCTTCAAACTTGCAGTCATCGACACACCGCCCGCTATTACCATGGCAATCCAATCAGTAATTGGCGTTGCTGAACTGATCGTTGTCCCGACACGGCCCAGCCCGCATGATTTGCGCGCTGTTGGCGCCACGGTTGATCTGTGCGAGCGCGCCGGCAAACCATTGGTTTTTGTCGTCAACGGCGCAACGCCCAAGGCCAAGATCACTTCCGAAGCGGCAGTGGCATTATCGCAGCACGGCACAGTCGCCCCGATCACATTGCACCACCGCACCGATTTTGCAGCATCGATGATTGATGGCCGCACGGTGATGGAAGTAGACCCGAAAAGCCGTTCTTCTGCCGAAGTGGCGGCATTGTGGAATTACATTGCAGACCGGCTGGAAAAGAATTTCCGCCGCACTGTGTTTGCAGCGCCGAACATGGCCTCGCAATCACCAGGAGCAAGCCGTCCCAATGCTGGCTTCGGCCGCCGCGTTGCACAGTAATTGGGGGCAGCGACCATGGACGATACATCTTTCGCTTCGCTAAGCCCCACATTGTTGGCCCGTAAAGGCGGCGCCAAACCCGCCATGCGCCCGCAGCACGGCGGGCTGTTATCGGCCGCGCCATCATCCAGCAAGGCGGCTGACATTATCAACGATCTTGGCTGGAATGACATGGGCCACGAAGGCGAAGCCCAAGAAGAAGCACAGATCCTCAATCTGAATTCTGTTCGGCCCAGCGATGAACATGCCAGTGATGCAGACACCAGTGATGAAAGCAGCGGTGATGAAACCATCACCAAACCGCGCCCACTGGATGATGCAGCAAAGGGCGGGCCTTTGCCCGCAATTACCGGTAAACCGCAGGTCCGCATACAGCAGGAAACGATCGCGGAACAACTTGAACGCCCGGCCCCGCAAAAGGCGCCCGCGCGGGCCCGCCGCTCCGCCATTGAACGGGGCAAACGCGCCGCATTTACACTGCGGCTGGATGCAGAACGCCATCTAAAACTGCGCCTTGCCTGCACCATTCGCAATCGTAGCGCACAGCAAATCGTCACCGATGCGCTGGATGCAATGATGGGCGACATACCCGAACTTGAAACACTCGCAGCGCAGGTCAAACGGCCTGGCACTCGTAATGCCTAGAACAAGGGGGACACGATCATGATCGGTACCATAAATAGTTCCAAATTCGTTGCACTGGCCGTATCGAGCGCCCTTGCCACTTCTGCGCTGGGCGGCTGCACCACAAATGCCGCGCCGCGCGCTGATCTTTCAGCAGGCAAGGCGCAAACTGCGCTGGCCAAGGGGCAGCACGGTAAAGCAATGTCCCATGCAGAAGCAGCCGTTCTGGCTGAACCGCGCAACGCTGCATACCGCGCGATGCTGGGGGCAGCCTATCTAGAAGCGGGCCGGTTCCATTCCGCCGCGACCAGTTTTGAAGATGCATTGACCCTGGGCGATGACAGCCCGCGCACCGCGCTGAGCCTGGCACTGGCCCAAGTGGCCTCTGGCAAAGCCCGCTCTGCCCGCACAGTTTTGAATGACCGGCGCGATGATCTTGATCCTGCTGATCTTGGCTTGGCATTGGCTTTGGCTGGTGATGCAAGCCAGGGGGTTCACGTTCTTTCCAATGCCATTCGCAGCGGAAGCAATACTTCCAAAGTCCGCCAGAACCTGGCCTATGCCTATGCCTTGCAGGGCAATTGGCGTTCAGCGCGGCTGATGGCAGCAGAAGATATTTCAGCCAGCAAGATTGATGACCGGATCGCTGAATGGGCAAGCACTGCCGCGCCGGAACAATTCCAGCAGCGCGTTGCCAAATTGCTCGAAGTGCCATTGGTCGGCGATGTCGGGCAGCCAGCCCAGCTTTCCCTCGCTAACAATCCAAGCACGCAGCAATTGGCCGCGCAGGCCGCGGCAACTATGCCCGCCCCGCAATCTACGCCGCAGCCAGCCCTTGCCATTTCGCCAAGCGGTGAATTGCCGCCGGTGATTGCAACAGCTGAAGCTGAACCTGCACCCACAATCATGACTGAAGCCGCGCCTGCAAATGCGCCCGCCTTGGTTTCGGTGCCAACAGGGGATGCAGGCGATACACCTGCATTTGCGGCTGCCCCGGCTGCACAGGCGGATGATTTCACGCAAGCCTTTGCCAAGCCAGCGCCCGTTCCAACAGGTGTAACAGCGGCGCAGATGACCCAAAATGCCATTCGGTTCGTAAGCCAGCCAATGGTGCAAAAGACACCGGAGCGCACCCGCGTTGCATCCCAAAAAGCAGCCATCACGCCCAGCCAAAACCAGACCGGCGGCGATCATATGGTCCAGCTTGGTTCATTTTCGAGCGAGAAAAGCGCGCAGCGCGCCATCGGAATTTATTCCAAGCGCCATGCCAATCTGAACAAATATAACATGGTTATCTCCAAAGCCCGGGTGAAGGGCAAAACCTATTGGCGGGTTGCTGCTGGCAGCATGGCCCGCAATGATGCGCGTTCCATGTGCTCCAGCGTGAAGGCGCGCGGATATGGCTGCTTTGCCTATTCCTCTGCCCAGCCTTTGCCCGGCGCAGTGGAAACCGGCGTGCGCATGGCGCGCCGCTAAGGCCTTAATGATTTACAGCGAAAAGTGCCCTGCCCTCAAATTGGGGGTAGGGTTCTTTTGTGCTGGGTTGATGAAGCTGGTTTGATCGAAACAGGATCGAACCAAAAGGCTTTGCCCTTACAAATGGGAACATTCCCATTGAGGGTAATTCAATGGGGCCGCTTGGCGCAGCGCCGCTCGGATTTGCAGCGCCCATATTACGCCAAGATTGGCGTCAAACCTTTACCCCGCCCTTCCACAGCATCATCACCCGTCCTTGGGTCGGCTGACCATCAAACGGGGTATTGCCTGCCGCCGCTTCCATTTTTCGGCTGTCGATGACCCAGGGTTTTTCAGGGTCTATCAAGGCGATATCAGCCTCGCGTCCTGCCGATAGGGTGCCTGCCTGCACACCCAGCAATCGGGCTGGGGCGCCCGCCACCAAATCAAAAGCGCGGGGCAAATCAATCAGCCCATCACGCACCAATGTCAGCGCCATTGCCAGCAATGTTTCTGCCCCTGCCATGCCCGGCTGCGCATCAGCAAAGGGCAGGCGTTTATCCTCTGCCCCGCGCGGGTCATGGCCCGATGACAGCACATCAATGGTCCCATCCGCAATCGCCTCGCGCACCGCCTCGCGGTCGCTTTCAACCCGCAGCGGCGGGGACAAACGCGCAAATGTGCGAAAGTCCAAAATGGCAAGGTCAGACAGCATGAAATGGGCAGGCGTAACACCTGCTGTTACCGATGCTTCGCCGCGCGCTTTGGCCTGACGGATTAAATCCAGCGCGGCCCGCGTGGTCACCTGCCTGAAATGCACCCGCGCGCCGGCCATTTCCGCCAGCGCCAAATCACGCGCCACTGCCAGCGCCTCTGCCTCTGCTGGTACGCTGGGCAGCCCAAGCCGAGTTGCCATTTCGCCTGCGCTTGCTGCTGCATTGCTGGTTAAACCGGCATCTTCTGCATGGCACACCACCACCAGATCCAGCATCGCGGCATATTGCAGCAACCGCAGCATCGCCCCGCTATCGTTAATCCACTGGCGCCCGGTTGCAACGCCGCGTGCGCCAGCTTCGCGCATCAGCCCAATTTCCGCCAATTCGCGCCCTTCCAAACATCTGGTCGCCGCCGCCAGTGGGTGGACCCAGAAATCAGGTTTGCCGCTTTGCGCCACAAACCGCACGCGGCTGGGCACATCAAGCGGCGGGGACTGATCAGGCATCAGTGCCGCGCGGGTGATCCCGCCAAAATGGAATGCCGGTTTGTCCACCGCAAACACCCCAAAATCAACCAGGCCGGGCGCGATCAAACGGCCCGCTGCATCGATCACATCATCGCCATCTTGCAGCGCGCCATCGCCAAGCGCGGTAATCACGCCATCAGCAAATCGGATGGGGCCTTCGTGCACCTTATCGGCCAACACCAACCGGCCGCCGGTAATCGTTATGGGGCTAGACTGCTTCATACCCACTGTCCCCCATTTTCGCCATCACCCCAGCCGGGCACGTTGCGCGCTTTTCTGGTCAGCACATCAAGCGCGGCCATGCGGATCGCCACGCCCATTTCTACCTGCCGGGTGATGATCGACCGATCCAGCAAATCAGCAACGTCACTATCAATTTCGACCCCGCGGTTCATCGGGCCGGGATGCATCACCAGCGCATCAGGTGCAGCCCCGGCCAATCGTTTTTGGGTTAAACCATACAGATGGTGATATTCGCGCGGGGACGGGATGAATTGCCCCTCCATCCGTTCCGTCTGTAGGCGCAGCATCATCACCACATCGCTGCCCGCCAAAGCATCATCGAAATTGTGGAATGTCTGGGCCCCCATCGCCTCGATCCCGGCGGGCATCAATGCCGGCGGCGCGCACAAACGCACATTCGCGCCCAACGCCGACAGGCACAGAACATTGGAACGGGCGACCCGGCTGTGCAGAATATCGCCGCAAATGGTGATCGTAAGGCCTGTAAAATCATCGGCCTTTTCACCCCGATCGCGCAAGGAATGGCGCAGCGCCAGCGCATCCAGCAATGCCTGAGTGGGGTGTTCATGGCTGCCATCGCCTGCATTTAAAACCGGGCAATCTACCTTGCTGGCGATCAGGGCAACTGCGCCAGAACTGGCATGGCGGATCACGATCGCATCCGCGTGCATCGCATTCAGCGTAATGGCTGTATCAATCAGCGTTTCGCCTTTTTTCACGCTGGATTGTGCAGCCTGCATATTGACCACATCTGCGCCCAGCCGTTTGCCCGCAATTTCAAAACTGAGCAGCGTTCGGGTGGAATTTTCAAAGAAGGCGTTGATAATAGTCAGGCCCGCCAATGCATCAGAATGCTTGGCCGATTGCCGGTTCAGCGCGACCCATTGTTCCGCCTCGTCGAGCAGATAAAGGATCTCGTGGCGTTCCATCTGGCCAATGGCCAACAGGTCGCGGTGGGGAAACGCCTGACTACCCGCAGGATAGCGCCCGGCATAGGATGATTTTTGTGTCGATGTCATTAAAGCCAAGCCCATAAGGCGCACGCAGGCATACCGCAATAGGCGCAATGATCCAGCCCATCGCTGCCACCCCCGATCCGGACGGATGTTTTGCCGCTGCGCCATACGTAAACACCGCGATAAAACGATCGCGCAGACATGTGCAAAACCGGGATCGAACGCCCCTTGTCGAGCGATATATACCTCTCAGACTATTTGCGCTGGCGGGACATGGTTATAAACCCTATGTTTTATCCCTATAACTAGGTTCACACATTGATTTTAGGATAGATACACATGTCGTTTGCACGCCAGGTCTGGAACCTGTTGGTTGCCATTAAAGACGGGCTGAGCCTGGCTTTCCTACTGCTATTCTTTGGCCTTCTTTATGCCGTTCTGACTGCGCGGCCCAATGCTGCGCAGGTGCGAAACGGCGCCTTGCTGCTGCAATTGGACGGCGCTGTGGTGGAAGAAAAATCCGCCATCGATCCCATCGCCCAGCTGATGTCGGGCGGCAATAAGGTAGGCGAATATCAGGCGCGCGATCTGGTCCATGCCATCGAAACCGCTGTGCATGATGACCGGATTAAGGCCATTGTGCTTGATCTGTCCAAATTCATGGGCGGCGGGCAAGTGCATATTCAGGCCATCGGCGCTGCGCTTGACCGGGCGAAAGCGGCCAAAAAACCGGTTTTGACCTATGCGATGGGTTATGGCGATGATGCCTTGATGCTGGCGGCCCATGCCAGCGAAGTATGGATCGATCCATTGGGCGGCGCGATGGTTGGGGGCCCTGGCGGGTCGCGGATCTATTATGGCCAATTGCTCAAAAATTTGAATGTGAATGCCCGAATTTACAAAGTTGGCACCTATAAATCAGCCGTCGAACCCTATTTCCGCAACGATATGTCTAAGGCTGCAAGGGAAAATTATGCCTCCCTATACGGCGCGCTGTGGGAAGAATGGCAAGCCAATGTAATGAAGGTGCGCCCGCAGATTAAGATGGACCTTGTCACCAAGACACCGGCCGATTGGGTCGCGGCCAGTAATGGCAATCTGGCACAGGCGGCAATGGCGGCCGGTCTGGTCGATAAAATGGGCAGCCGCGCACAATTTGGCCAGCGCGTTGCTGAAATCGCAGGCGAAAGCAAATTGGATGATACGCCCGGTTCATTCGCGCATACCCAGCTTGACCCTTGGCTGGCTGATAACAAACCTGAAACGTCAGGCAAAACCATCGGCGTGATCACCATTGCAGGTGAAATTGTGGATGGCCACGCTGGCCCCGGCACGGCCGGGGGCGAACGGATCGTCGAATTGCTCGATGATGCGCTAGAGGATGATCTGGCCGCATTGGTGGTTCGGGTGGATTCGCCCGGCGGATCGGTGATCGCATCAGAAGAAATCCGCCGCGCAATCCTGCGTCATAAGGCCAATGGCATTCCCATTGCAGTATCCATGGCCAATGTCGCAGCCAGCGGCGGATATTGGGTTGCAACCCCATCGCAGCGGATTTTTGCCGAACCTGAAACGGTCACCGGATCAATCGGCATCTATGCAGTGGTCCCGACATTCGAAGCTGCTGCAAAGCAATGGGGCGTGGGTGTTGATGGTGTCCGCACGACCCCGCTTTCGGGCCAGCCCGATCTGGTGGCCGGTTTCACCCCGGAGATGGATTCAATCCTGCAACACACAATTGAAGATGGATACCGCCGCTTTCTTACCCGCGTTTCCCAGGCCCGCAATATGACCACCGATCAGGTGGATGCAATCGGCCAGGGCCGTGTGTGGGATGGCGGCACAGCCCGCCAAATCGGCCTGGTGGATCAATATGGCGGCATCGAAGATGCAATCGCCTGGGCCGCCGCGCGCGCAAAATTGGAAACGGGTGATTGGCATGTGGAATATATTGGCGAAGATAACGATCCCTATGCTTCGCTGATCCGCTCGATAATTCAGAGCGATCAGGCATGGGCCAGCTCGCGCAGCAATGGCCGGCAGGATCTGTTTGGCATGGCGGCCATGCGCGAACAGGCACTGGTTGGCCAAATGACCAGCGATCTGGACCGTTTGCTGGGAACGCGCGGGATGCAGGCATATTGCCTAGAATGCCCAACATCGCCGCGCGCAAATCCCGCCCCAACCCATACCCAAGGCTGGTTATCAGCAGCGGCAAAATTACTGCTGCAATAAGACCGCAAGACTTGTCATCCCCGCCCCGCCATGCCAATGGCGCGCCCCTGCCCTAGGCTAATCGATTATTTTGCCTAAAGGCGGGCGCGTAGCTCAGTGGTAGAGCACACCCTTCACACGGGTGGGGTCGCAAGTTCAATCCTTGCCGCGCCCACCATAAACACCTTTGATATATAAGGTTTTTATGAAATCAGCCCGTCGCCAGCGTCACCGCCGAACAACTTAGATCCGTCCTGATCCCTCAATTGGAAATCGGCTATTCCATGGGCGGTGGATCGGTGTTTGAAGACTATCAACAAAGCGCGATGATCCCCTTCCCGCGTGACTGGCTGCTCCCGATCATGAAGGGCAGTTTTGCCGATCTGTTCGTGGCGCGGGGCGATGGCGATTCCATGGTTCCCACGCTGCTGGACGGGGATCTGGTGATTGTGGATACTTCGCAGAAACGGATCGAGCAGCAGGACCGGCTATGGTGCCTGTCCTATGGCGATCGAGGCATGATCAAGCGGGTGAGGATGATCAAGAAATGAAAATTGAAGAAGCCAGGTACAGTCGAGGCAGCTAATGAACGTGAGCAGCTGGACTGGACGATTGAGCGCAATGGGTTCGACGAATTCCGCGCTACTCCCGAAGTGCCTAACGGCGAAGAAGCCGCCGCGATTGTGTTCAAGCGGGATGGCTTTGGCTGGCGGTTGACCAAGATCGATTTGCCCGAAGGCGGCTTGGGAAAAAGCGAGTGAGCATCGAACATCGGCGCTTGCAACACCGTAAGCTAGCCGCCTAATATCAACCAGCAGATGAACTCAAGCACTCACCTCTTTTAAACTGCCAGCTGTCTCAAATTATCTGATGACGGACACATGGGCATCCCGTCCGATTCTGCGGAGACCTCTTCAGGAGTTATTGAATTTATGATGCGTGTTGCTCAGCCGGATCGCAGCTTCCCATGGCATTGGGGGCTCACCGCATGTTGACGCGGTTTGTCTGGCCTGTATTTTTCAAAGTTTGTGTCGCCTTGGTGGTCGGACTGGCTCCTGCAGCCTGTCATGCGAGCGGCCAAGTGGAAGCGGGCCGGCAGATTCATTTCACCACCAAGATCGGCGAATACGCCGTTGAAGCCTCGTATACCTGCCCTTTTGAAGGTTCCGGAGAGGTCGCTAACGGGATGCGTGGACCGTCTCCGGAGCATCGCGCCATCGTCCAACGTTTCGCGGATGGGCTCGTGGTTGTAAGCACGTTTGACCGTCCGGAAGTTTTTTGCAACCCTGGTACCTACCGGCTCGGCGCTCCCGACGATGATTTCCAAGTCTGGAGAATTATGCGCAATGACGCTTCGATCCACGCGGCATCCGATTCGACCGCAATCATTGAAATCGAGGAAAGTGCGGAGGGTGATCGTGCGAGTGGAACTGCTGAACTGGTCAGGGAATTTCATCTAGCCTATCGCGCGGCAGCGATCTACGAAGTTGCTTTGCGCCCCAAATCCAACACTCCTTTGCCCGGGTCTGCGCAGGAATTCGATCGCCAGCTATCAGATCGTGGGGAAGGGGCCGGGGTCATCGTGCCTACCGACTCGGCGCGCTTTTGCGACGATCTGGGGCACGTGCTCCTGCGCAGTGCAAAGCGGCTTCCTATTAATGATTATCGCCGAGCTGACCTAATTGCATGGTTGCGCACATGCAGCGATGACAACCCAACTTTCGGCGATGAGGCATTCAGGCAAAAACAGCCTATTCTAGTGATTATAGGCAAGACGAAACCCGCAAAACTAGAAGATGGGCACTGGGTCTATGCCTTATCCGGCACGGATGGAGACGGGTATGTCCAGCTTTGTGAGCTTGATGGCGAGCCTTGCCTACCTCCGGTGCCCGACTTGCCTAGACAACGGCCTGCAGATCTGACTTTGCGATCCGGGGACGCCGAACTGCGCGTGGTCAATTCGGTCGATGGCGGTGAGGGTTTTCCAGTCCTGATATTTCGCAATCCAAATGGCAGGACTCTGTTGATTTTTATCGCAACGCAATACCAGCCATTCGAAATTTGGAGCAAATAAATGCCTGAAGCAATTGGTGTTTTCCAAATCTGTCCGCCGTCAGCGCTCAATAGACGGATTGGCCGCATAAAATAAGTGAGCGTTTTTAGTTCTTCGTAGTGACAGTAAGGAACGAAGATGAAGTCAAAACACTCAAAGGCCCCCGTGGAGCGGGTGGTCAAGGATATCCGCCGAACGACCCGCACGCATTATAGCGCGGAAGAGAAGATCCGGATCGTGCTGGAATGCCTGCGCGGTGAGGATAGCATTGCTGAGCTGTTTCGGCGTGAAGGTATTGCGCATGTTCAAGAAAACGTCGGTTTGGCAAACCGCGCCATTCGCATCCTGCTCGGGCTAATCCTGATCGCATTGGCTTTTGCTGGGCCAAAGACATCTTGGGGCTGGATGGGGTGATCCTGCTGGTGACCGGATTGCTTAGCGCCTGCCCGATCTATTCATTGCTGGGGATCAGAAGCTGCGCGAAGTAAACACCGCGTAAACATCGCAACGTCTTGCGCGCAAACAGCCATCGCGCCATAGCTTACCGCCATGCACGACATTCGATACATTCGCGATAACCCCAAAGATTTCGACGCAGCATTGGCGCGGCGCGGGACGGGGCCGGTTTCGGCTGAAATTCTTAAACTGGATGCCGGGCGCCGCAATGCGGCAGCCAAGGCGCAGGAAGCCCAAGCCCGCCGGAACGAAGCATCCAAGGCCATTGGTCAGGCAATGGGTCAGGGCGATACCGCCAAGGCAGAGGCATTGAAGGCCGAAGTGGGCGAATTGAAACAGGTGCTGCCCGCGCTGGAAGATGAAGATCGCAAGATCGGGCTAGCGCTTGATGCTGCCTTGGCCGCGCTGCCCAACCTGCCCGCAGACGACACGCCCGATGGCCTTGGCGAAGATGATAATGTCGAATTATCGCGGTGGGGCACTTTGCGCGAATTTGATTTTACGCCGCGCGAACACGCTGATCTGGGGCCTGCGATCGGGCTGGATTTTGAAACCGGGGCAAAGATCGCCGGTGCACGGTTTACTTTCCTGCGCGGCGCAATGGCGCGGCTGCACCGGGCGCTGGGCCAGTTTATGCTGGATCATCAAACCAGTGCCAATGGATATACCGAATGCGCCCCGCCCCTGTTGGTGCGCGAAGAAGCAGCCTTTGGCACCGGACAATTGCCCAAATTCGCCGAAGATTTGTTTCAGACCACCGATGGCCGCTGGTTAATTCCCACCGCCGAAGTCAGCCTGACCAATGCAGTGCGCGAACAAATCATTGATGAAACCCAGCTGCCCATTCGCATGACTGCGCTGACCCCTTGTTTCCGGTCAGAGGCGGGCGCAGCGGGCAAGGACACACGCGGATTTATCCGCCAGCACCAATTTGAAAAGGTTGAATTGGTCAGCATTGTGCGCCCGCAAGACAGCCTGAGCGAACACGAACGTATGCTGGGCGCGGCCCAAGGTGTGCTGGAAGCGCTGGAGCTGCCCTATCGAACCATGGCGCTGTGCACAGGCGATATGGGCGCGACGGCGCGCAAAACCTATGATCTGGAAGTCTGGCTGCCGGGCCAGGGCGCGTATCGCGAAATTTCATCCTGTTCTAATTGCGGTGATTATCAAGCGCGCCGGATGAACACCCGGTATAAGCCAGAGGCGGGCAAAAAGGCCGAATTTCTTCATACGCTGAACGGTTCCGGCCTTGCGGTCGGGCGCACATTGGTGGCGGTGCTGGAAAATTATCAGCAGGAAGATGGCAGCGTTGCGGTGCCTGATGCATTAAAACCATACATGGGCGGCATAGACCGCATTGCTGCGGAGAAATAATGCGCATCCTTTTAACCAATGACGATGGCATCCATGCACCGGGCCTGAGTGTGCTGGAGGAAATCGCCCGTCAATTTAGTGATGACATCTGGACCTGCGCGCCCAGCGAAGAACAATCGGGCGCTGGCCATTCTCTTACCCTAAACCGGCCGGTCCGCCTGCATGAACACGGGCCGCGGCGTTTTGCGGTAAGTGGCACGCCCACAGATGCTGTTACATTGGGCCTGCGCACTGTGCTGGATGTTTCGCCCGATGTAATCTTATCGGGCGTCAATCACGGGGCCAATCTGGCTGATGACATTACCTATTCCGGCACCGTATCAGCTGCAATAGAGGGCGCATTGGCCGGCATCAGGTCCATCGCCTTCAGCCAAGTTTACACGCGCGAATGGAATGGCCAGCGCGCCTTTGCCACTGCGCGCGAATGGGGGGGCAAAGTTCTCGCGCCGCTGCTCGATACGCCTTTGCCCAAGCGTTCCTTAATCAATGTCAACTTCCCGCCCATTGCACCGCAAAAGGTCAAAGGCATCCGCGCTGTGCGCCAAGGGTTTCATGATTATTCGCGCGGCAGCGTGGTTGAAGGGCGTGATCCGCGCGGCCAGACATATTATTGGTTTGGCCTTGACCCGATCGAACACACGCTGGATCATGGCACCGATTTAGAAGCGATTGATGAAGGGTATATATCGGTGACCCCGCTCCAGCTTGATCTTACCCATCACAGTTCGCTGGATAATATTGCCGGGCGTTTCAATTGATGATGCAGCCCGCTAAAATCATGGCCCTTGGGCTTTTTGCCGCGCTGCTGATCGCGGCCAGCGACCAACCAAATAGTCAGGCGGGCGGGCCGGCAAGCACTGCGGCAACCGAGGTTGAACATCTGGTTGCATCGGGCGAAACGCTGAGCGGCATCGCCAATCGCGCAGGGGTTGCGATGGCGGCGATTGCAGCGGCCAACGGGCTGAGCGAACCCTATATCGTAAAATCGGGCCAGACATTGGTGATCCCGCGCCAGATAATCCACACTATCGAGGCTGGCGATACCGGTTTTGGCATTGCGCTTCGATACGGCGTTCCTTTCACCAACATCGCCATCGCCAATCAGCTTAAAAAGCCCCATATTCTTCGCATTGGCCAAAAACTGATCATCCCTGCCATGGTCCGCCAGCCTTTGGCCAAAGCCGGGCGCAGCAACGATCCCGCCGGAAACAAACCCTATTTTCGTTATCCCCATGATGGCGCCATCTTGCTGGGTTTCACGCAGCGGCCTGATGGCGGGGGCCATGATGGCATGGATTTCGCTGCGAAGGCTGGCGACATGGTCCGCGCAGCTTCATCAGGCACTGTGATCTTTGCTGGCGATGAACCCAGCCGGTTTGGCCGCATGGTGGTTATTGATCATGGCCATGGCTGGCATTCGGCATACGGCCATCTGGCACGCATCACCGCAAACAAAGGTGATGTGGTTAAATCTGGCGAACGTGTAGGCATTGCCGGTGATGCCGGCGGGGCAGATCAGATTGAACTGCATTTTGAAATTCGCCGGGGTCACGCACCGCTTGATCCGGCCAAATTTCTGCCGAAACGCAGGCCCTGATGAGCCGGAAGAAAACGCCTGCCACGAACAAATCGGCCCACAAGTTTCGCAGGACGAAATTTCAGCCCCTGCGCCGCGCGGTAAAAATCCCAGTGTGGGGCGATCTGGGTATTCGGCTGGGAATGGCGCTGTCGCTAATTGCGATGGTGGTTATCATCCATTGGTCTGACCGCGGCGGATTGGTGGATACTCTGGATGGAGAGGTCAGCTTCCTCGACGTCGTTTATTTCACCATGATTTCCATCACCACCACCGGTTTTGGCGATATTACCCCGATCAGCAATCAGGCGCGATTGGTCGAAGCGGTCATCGTTACCCCGATCCGCTTTGCCGTAATCTTCATTTTCGTTGGAACGGCATATAATTTCATCATCAAACGTAGCTGGGAGAAATTCCGAATGAGCCGCATCCAGGAAGCGCTATCGAACCATATTGTGGTGCTGGGTTATGGTGTCAGCGGGTCGGAATCGGTTCATGAACTGATCGAACGCGGCACCAACCCCAGCGATATTGTGGTGATTGATCCCGATGAAGAAAATCTGGCCAGTGCAGAGGCGATGGGCTGCAATGTCTTGGCTGGGGATGCCACGCGTGATGACACGCTGAAAGCTGTGCGGATCGCCCAGGCGCAGACCGTTCTGGTATCCGCCGGGCGCGATGACACCTCGATCCTGATTGTTTTAACCGTGCGGCATCTTGCCCCTGATCTTCCGATCAGTGTGGTGGTGCGCGCAGATGATAATGAATTTCTTGCCCGCCAAGCAGGGGCCAACAATGTCATCAATCCGGTGCGCTTTACCGGCCTCCTGCTCGCCGGATCGGCCAAGGGCGCACATATTGCTGATTATCTGGCTGATCTGGCATCAATCAGCGGCCGTGTGCAATTGGTGGAACGCCCGGTTACCCCCGAAGAAGTAGATTGTTCGATCAACACCTTAAAAAGCGGGGGGCGCGGCCTGCGAATATATCGCGGCGGCAAGGCGCTGGGCTTCTGGGAGGAAGAATGCGCCACTTTGCAAATGGGCGACGTCGTTGTCGAAATCGTGCCGACAACGGATGGCCATGCCAATGGGGATGGCGCCTAGGGCTAAATACCCCGCCTATTGCAATATGATGAATACACCGCCCATCGCGGCCATGCCGAAGATGAGATGGCCTGCATCAATGGCGAATAATTTTACTGATCGCTGCTGGTGCAAATAATTGATCGCGATTGCTGGCACCATGATCGTAAGGCCAAAACCAGCGGCCATCATCATGATCACATGGCTTGGCGGGTTGGTGCGCGCGATATTATGGCCCAGCATCAATGCGATCAATAATTCGCATGCAAAAGTCAGGCCCATCACAAACACAATCTTGCCAGCGGCGGGCGCCTTGGTAATCCCTGTTTCGCGCTGCCAGGCCTTGGCGAACAACGCCCCATACCAAACCGCGCCAACCACAAAAAATGCCAGCGCCCCAAGCAATACTGCCAACCAATTGATCTCGCCCATCACCCCGTCCTCTCACCCTGCCTTATTATTGCGGCTATAGCGCAAAGCGCGCTTGGGGTGTAGAGCGCGCGGCAATCATGAACAATATCACCACAATTTCAGACCAGAAGAAGATCGGAATGGTCAGCCTTGGCTGTCCCAAGGCATTGGTCGATTCTGAACGTATTTTGACCCGCCTGCGCGCAGATGGCTATGCCATGAGCCCCGATTATGCCGGCGCCGATGTGGTTTTGGTCAATACTTGCGGTTTTCTGGACAGTGCCAAGGAAGAAAGCCTAGCGGCCATTGGCGAAGCGATTGCGGAAAATGGCCGCGTTATCGTGACAGGGTGCATGGGCGATGAAGCAGACGCAATCCGCGCAGCCCACCCCCAGGTTTTGGCCATCACCGGCGCGCATCAATATGAAGATGTTGTGGCCGCTGTCCACGATGCCGCGCCGCCTGAACAAGGGCCCTTCGTCGATCTCATTCCCCAGCCAGACATTAAACTGACCCCGCGCCATTACAGCTATCTGAAGATTTCCGAAGGCTGCAATCATTCCTGCGCATTTTGTATCATTCCCCAATTGCGCGGCAAACTGGCCAGCCGCCGGATTGATGCCGTGCTGCGCGAAGCGGAAAAATTGGTTGCCGCTGGCACCAAAGAATTGCTGGTCATCAGCCAGGATACATCTGCCTATGGGGTCGATACGCGGCATGATCCGCGCCAGTGGAAAGGGCGCGAAGTCCGCGCGCATATGACCGATCTGGCCCGCGAATTGGGCCAGCTTGATGTTGGCGGCGGCGCCCCGCCTTGGGTGCGGCTGCATTATGTCTATCCCTACCCCCATGTCGACGAGGTAATCCCGCTGATGGCACAAGGGTTGCTGACGCCCTATCTCGACATTCCATTCCAGCACGCATCCCCATCCGTTTTGAAACGCATGAAACGCCCAGCAAACGAGGCAAAAGTGCTCAAGCGGCTGAAGAACTGGCGTGAAATCTGCCCTGATATTGCCATCCGTTCCAGCTTTGTGGTCGGTTTTCCGGGCGAGACTGAGGATGATTTTAAATATCTGGTCGATTGGCTGGAAGAAGCCCAGCTTGACCGGGTTGGCGCATTCCGGTTCGAACCGGTTGCAGGCGCTGCGGCCAACACCCTGCCAGACCAGATCCCCGAAGCGGTCAAAGAAGAACGCTATGCCCGCCTGATGGAGGTAACCGCACGGATCAGCGCCGCCAAATTGGAGGCGAAGATAGGCCGCACCATGCCGGTCATTATCGACGAAGTGGGCGAGGCCGATGAAGATGGCGATATTGGCGCCACTGGCCGCAGCCAGGCCGATGCACCGGAAATTGATGGCAATGTCTATTTGCGCAATGTTCCCGCCGATCTGGCATCGGGCGAATTCGTCCAAGTCCAAATCGAAGACGCTGATGAACATGATTTGTTCGGGGTCATCGTTTAATCCTGCATAATGCCGCGCCCGGTTAAATGGCACGCGCATTGGCCCCATGATGAATTCGATTGCGCCGCGTGGCATAGACACAGCCGCCCTGCTAGGACATCATCATAGCGTCCTCTGGGCTCTCCTGAATTGGGGCAACCTGAACGAGGTTTGCTGATTGGGATTTTGCGCGCATGGGATTCACAGCTGATCGCTTGCTTTTGTTCGGGGCCACCGGCGATTTATCGCAGCGCATGTTGCTGCCCTCCTTATGCACACTGGATGCCGATGAACTGCTCCACCGCGATGTCAGGATCATCGGCACCGCCCGTTCAAAAATGAGCGACAGTGAATTTCGTGATTTTGCCCGTCAGGCGCTGGAAAAATATCTCCCCGCCGAACGGCGCGGCGGAATAGCCAATTTCCTGAACCGGCTCAGCTATCAGTCATTGGATGCGACTACGCTGGACGGGTTTGACGAATTGGCCAAAAAAGTGGGCCGCCCGCAGCACGGTCTGGCAATTTTCCTGTCAACTGCCCCCAGCCTGTTTGAACCCACCATTGCCGGATTGCAGCATTCAGGACTAGCCAGCGGCAATGTTCGCATCGGGCTGGAAAAACCGCTGGGCACGGATCTGGGTTCATCTTGCGCGATTAACGATGCAGTCGCCGGAGCCTTTGCAGAAGACCGGATTTTCCGGATTGATCATTATCTGGGCAAGGAAACGGTCCAGAATTTACTGGCGCTGCGATTTGCCAATATCCTGTTTGAACCTTTGTGGAATGCAGCCCATATCGACCATGTCCAGATCACCGTGGCGGAAACGGTCGGGCTGGAAGGCCGGGTGGCATTTTACGAGGATGCCGGGGCGCTGCGCGACATGGTCCAGAACCATATGCTGCAATTACTCGCATTGGTGGCAATGGAACCGCCGGGACATTTCGACGCAACATCGGTCCGCAATGAAAAAGTCAAAGTCCTTCGTTCGCTACGTCAGGTTTCGGAAAATGAGACAGTTACCGGCCAATATCGCGCAGGCGCCATCGATGGCCAGCCAGTGCCCGGTTATGATGATGAATTGGGCCAAGAATTGGGCCAAAACCTAGACGCGAATTCAGGCGGGGCATCAGCCACAGAAACCTTCGTCGCGATCAAGGCGCATGTCGATAATTGGCGTTGGAAGGGCGTGCCCTTTTACCTGCGCACGGGCAAACGGCTGCCCAAACGGGTAACCGAAATCGTAATCCAGTTCCGCAGCGTGCCGCATTCAATTTTCGCCGACAAGGGCGCTAAAATGACCCCCAACAGGCTGGTGATCGGTATCCAGCCCGAAGAAAATATCTCGCTGTCGCTAATGGCCAAAGTTCCGGGATTGGACCGCGAGGGCATCCGCCTGCGTTCGGTCCCGCTGGACATTGCCATGCCCGATGCCTTCATTGGCGCGCACCGCCGGATTGCCTATGAACGCCTGCTTTTGGATTTGATCGAAGGGGACCAGACATTGTTCGTGCGGCGGGACGAGGTGGAGGCGCAGTGGCAATGGATCGACGCAGTCCGCGCGCTGTGGGCAGGCCAGGACCACCGGCCCAAAACCTACACTGCCGGTAGCTGGGGGCCGAGCGCGGCAATCGCACTGGCCGAACGCGATGGTGTAAGCTGGCATGAGTAAACTGCATCCGACTATCGAACGTGTGACACAGCGGATTATTGAAAAATCTAAGGGTACACGCCGCCGCTATCTCGATCTGATCGCGCATGAGGGTGATAATCAGCCCGATCGAAGCGCAATATCATGTTCCAACCTCGCCCATGCCTTTGCCGCAGCGCAGGAAGATCAACCTGCGCTGAAAAGTGGGCGCGGCGTCAATATCGGGATTGTAAATTCTTATAATGACATGTTGTCAGCCCATCAGCCCTATGGCCGCTATCCTGAAAGGCTGAAAATCTATGCCCGCCAAGTGGGCGCAACCGCGCAGGTGGCTGGCGCCGCCCCGGCAATGTGCGACGGGGTTACACAGGGGCAGGACGGGATGGAAATCTCCCTATTCAGCCGCGATGTCATCGCCCTCAGCACCAGCGTGGCGCTTTCCCATGCAATGTATGATGGGGCCTTGCTGCTCGGCATTTGCGACAAAATCGTGCCCGGGCTGGTAATAGGGGCGCTGCGTTTTGGCCATTTGCCCGCAATATTCGTGCCCAGCGGCCCGATGCCCAGCGGGATTGGCAATAAGGAAAAACAACGCGTCCGCCAGCTTTTTGCGCAAGGCAAGGCCAGCCGCGCCCAATTGCTCGAGAATGAAAGCGCCAGCTATCATTCACCCGGCACCTGCACTTTTTTTGGCACGGCCAATTCCAACCAGATGATGATGGAATTGATGGGCCTGCATATCCCCGGTTCAGCCTTTGTCCCGCCGGGCACACAATTGCGCCATGCATTGGACAAGGAGGCCGTCCACCGTGTCGCCGCGCTGGGCAGGGATGGTGATGATTACCGCCCGCTGGGCCGCTGCGTGGATGAAAAGGCGATTGTGAACGCTGCAGTGGGCCTGCTGGCCACTGGCGGATCGACCAATCATGCCATTCATATCCCGGCAATGGCGCGGGCAGCAGGGGTGCAGATCGACTGGAGCGATCTGAGCGAATTATCCTCGGCCATCCCCCTTATCGCCCATATTTATCCCAATGGATCTGGTGATGTGAACCAATTCCATAATGCAGGCGGCATGGCCTATGTCATCGACGAATTACTGGGTGCAGGCATGGTCCACCGCGACATTATGACGGTGGGCGGCGAAGATCTTGGCTGCTATGCAAAAAAGGCTGATCTTAGCGGTGATGAACTGATCTGGCAGCCCGTCAGCCACAGCAGCGATGACAGTATTTTGCGGCCGGTTTCCCTTCCATTCCAAGATCATGGCGGAATGCAGCTGGTAAAGGGCAATCTGGGCCGCGCAACTTTTAAAACCAGCGCGGTGGAGGCAAACCGCCACACAATCGAGGCCCCGTGCCGCATTTTTAACGCCCAGCACGAGGTATCGCAGGCCTTTGCCCGCGGCGAATTGGACTGCGATGTGGTGGTGGTGGTCAGATTTCAGGGGCCGCGCGCCAATGGTATGCCCGAATTGCACAAGCTGACCGCGCCGCTGGGCGTGCTGCAGGACCGGGGTTACAAGGTGGCGCTGGTGAGCGATGGCCGCATGTCCGGCGCGAGCGGCAAGATCCCGGCTGCAATCCACTGCACGCCCGAGGCGCTGGGCGGCGGCCCATTATCACTCTTGCGCGATGGCGATATTGTGCGTTTGTCCGCAGAAGATGGCACGCTTTCTACCGCCGCTGATCTTGCTTCGCGAAAACCTGCATCCATGCCTGCGGCCACCAGCGGCACGGGCCGCGAATTGTTTGCCATGTTCCGTAATTTGGCAGATGAAGCGGAAAAAGGTGGCTCCGCAATGCTTTTCGCCGCAGGCCTATGATGGGCATAATTTCTAGGGAACAGCCATGAAAGATATCGAAACCATCATGCGTCTTGCCCCGGTGATACCGGTGATCGTGATTGACGAAGTTTCCCACGCCGTCCCCTTGGCCGAGGCGCTGGTTGCAGGCGGCCTGCGCGCATTGGAGGTAACCTTGCGGACCCCGCAGGCGCTGGATGCAATCCGCGCTATGAAACAGGTAGAAGGCGCGATTGTCGGCGCCGGCACGGTGACCAATACCCAGCAATTGGACGATGCGCTGGAAGCGGGCAGCGAATTCATCGTATCGCCCGGCCTGACAGAGCCATTGGCGCGTGCTGCCATTGACCGAAATACGGCCTTTTTACCCGGCATTGCCAATGCCAGCGACATCATGCGCGGGCTGGACCTTGGCCTTAACCATTTCAAATTCTTTCCTGCCGCCGCTGCTGGTGGCTTGCCGGCACTAAAGGCGCTAACGGCGCCGTTTAATCAATGCCGGTTCTGCCCCACTGGTGGGATCAATATTCAAAATGCGCCTGAATGGCTCAGCCTTGCGCCCGTCCTATGTGTTGGCGGAAGCTGGCTTGCCCCCGATGGGCCGCCTGATGCCGTCAAAATCAAAGCGATGGCGCAAGAAGCGATGGAGCTACGTCTGTGACACAATTTGTTACCACAATTGCCGGATTGAAGGATCGATTGCAGGAATTGCACGTCAAAACGCGCGAGACCCCGCTGTTCAATCCGGTGTTCCAGATGTCGCTCGATCTGTCGCGCAAACTGGAAAATGGCGAACTGACCTTGGATGGGGTTCAAACTCTGGTGTCTGAATTGGAATGCGATGCATTGCAAAGCCGGGCGCAGCGTTTGCGGCGGCTGGTCGCACCAGTTGCCATGGATGCCAACATCGCTGCCCTAGATGCCAGCCAGCCATGCGGCAGTTTCGAAGAATTTCGTAAAGCGTGCGAACAACCCGGATTGCATGCGGTTTTCACCGCCCATCCCACCTTCCTTCTGTCACCAGAACAATCCGGCTCCATCGCCCGTGCCGCCAGCAGCGATCAGGATATTTCCGATCTGGTTTGCGATGCGCCAGCGGATGATCTGGCCATCACTTTGCCTTATGAACATGACCGCGCGATGAGCGCTATTGCCAATGCGCAGGATGCACGCGACCATATCGTGAAGCAGACATTGGAACGCGCCCGCGCCAGCTGGCCAGACCAATGGCTGGAACTGGCCCCGCTGCCGATCCGCTTTGCCAGCTGGATCGGTTATGACATGGATGGGCGAACTGATATTGCATGGTCTGATTCAATCGGCTTTCGCCTGTCAGAAAAGGCCCAGCGGCTCGATCGGTACATCGCCTCGCTCCAAGCGATTGATGCCAAGCACCCTTTGCTCAGCCCCCTTCGCAGGGCGGCGCAATATACCCATGATAGAACTGAGGATTTTCGCGGAGATCTGTCTGAACCGGCCGCCTTGTCCAAAGCTGCCAATCGGCTGACACAGGATGATCCGGACAAGCTGCTATCCCTGTTACCGATGATCGAGGCCCTTGAGACAGAGGCAAACTCTGCCCCCGGCGATCACGCGGTAGCCCTCAAAACCCTTGCAGCGGCCATGCGCGCAGATGGTTTGGGAATGGGCTGGATCCATTTCCGGGTGAATTCAAGCCAATTACACAATGCCATCCGGCGCCGGATCGATCCGGACAACACACTCGACCTTGGCAGCAAGGGTGCATTGGCGATTTTGCGCGATTTGCTCGCCAATGTTACCACGCTCAGATCCAATTTCGCGGCATTGGCAATCGAAAGCAGCACGGCCATTCGCCAATTTCTGGCAATGGCGCAAATCCTGCATCACATTGATGGTGATGCCCCAATCCGAATGCTGATCGCTGAATGTGAACAGCCCTCCACCATTCTGGCCGCGCTTTATTTTGCGCGATTGTTCGGGATCGAGGATAAGGTTGATGTTTCGCCCCTGTTTGAAACCGAAAGTGCGCTGGAACATGGCGGGCGCTTCCTTGATGCGTTGATGGCTGAACCAATCTATCAAGAATATGCCCGCGCGCGGGGCCGGGTGGCAATCCAGACCGGGTTTTCTGATGCCGGCCGATTTGTCGGGCAAATCCCCGCCAGCCTTGCGATTGAACGGCTGCAAGGCCGGATGGCCGATGCGATGCGCAAAAACGGCATGACCGATATCAGCGCGCTGATTTTCAACACTCATGGCGAAAGCATGGGCCGCGGCGCCCATCCCGAAGGGTTCGCTGATCGTTTGGCATGGCCGCTTAGCGCATGGACCAGGCGGCGATTTATGCGCGCCGGGATCAGGCTGGAACCAGAGGTCAGCTTTCAGGGCGGGGATGGCTATATGTTCTTCGCAACAGCTGAACTGGCGCTGGCAACGCTGACGCGGATTGCAGAAAACCACCCTAGCGCAACCGATGTGGATGCACCCGCAGATCCATTTTACCGGCGCACCGATATCAGTTTGGATTTTTACCGCGCGATCCGTGCCCACCAACGCGAGCATCTTGAAAGCAAGACTTATGCCCGCGCCATTACCGCCTTTGGCCTTGGCCTACTGAATGAAACCGGCAGCAGAAAATCGCGCCGCCAGTCGGACCTTTCAGCTGATCGGGACATGAATTTGCGCCAGATCCGCGCCATTCCGCATAATGCGGTGCTGCAACAATTGGGTTATCCGGTGAATGTTATTGCAGGCGTTGGCAGTGCAGCAGAAGGCAATTACGAAGATGTCGCCGCATTGCTGCAGGAAAGCGAGCGGGGCCGCCAATTGGTCCGTCTTTTGCGCGCGGCCAATGCGCTGGCCAGTATCAAAACCGTGGGGGCGTTCAGCGAATTGTTCAATTCCGCCTATTGGGCCAGCCGCCCCTATCGCGGAACCGAGGGCCATTTGACCGATGCATGCGAGGCGCTGGCAGAATATTTGACCACAGATGATCGGACCGGTGTGTTTCGCCGTTTGGCCTCGCGCCTTCGGGTCGATGCGCTAAAACTGCACCGATTGCTCGACTTAATCCCCGATGAAGCCCCCTTGCCCGACCGTGAGAGCACCCGCCGGACAATCGGCGTATTGCAATCACTGCGGCTGGCATTGTTCCAGCATATGTTCTTAAAAGCAGTGTCCATTCCAGCCTTTAGCCGGGCGAATGACATTAGCCGGGATGATGTGCTGGAAATGGTTTTCACCCTGCGGATCGATGATGCATTAACCCAATTGCGCCGCGCCTATCCAACCAGCTTTCCCAGACTGGATGATTTCGACATAGCCGAGCCGAGCGATTATCCCGATGGCGCAGGCGAAGGGTATGCCGCAATCCAGCGTGATTATATCGACCCGATCGAACATGCCTATGATCTGTCCCTGCAAATTTCGACCGCAATCGCCAATGAATTTGGCGCGCATGGCTGATCCAGTAATGGCGTTAATGTTTGGCCCGCCAACGTCTCTTAGCGGGACGCTGGCGGGCTGATGTTTGGCACAATGGGCTGAATTGGGTATTGTTTGCCCATGAATAGAATAATCAAATGGATTGGCGGGGCCGCTGCAGGTTTGGGATTGATCCTTGGCGGCGCGACGCTGGCTAGGGATATGCTGAACGGCGGCGCCGGAAAAGCTACTGGCGAAATTGCGGGCAATATTGAACCAAACTCGGCGCGCGATGATACCGCATCTGCCAATTCAGATGTTGCGGATTTGGCCGCAAATGCAGCTGCCAAGCCCCAAGCCGCTGTTGCCGAAGCCCAAGCCGCTGCTGCAAAAGCCGAAAATGAACCTTTCATCATCAAACGGATTTTGCCGATCGAAGGGGCCATCAAATATGGCGAATGGCATTGGGACGATGCCGGTGTGCCCGATGGGCCATTGGTGATGACGGTCGATCTTGATGCGCGCGTTCTATCGGTTTTTCGCGGCGGGTATGAAATTGGTGCAGCAGCGGTTTTGCTGGGCACGGATGAACACCCAACCCCGCTGGGCACGTTTCCTATTCTGACCAAGGAACGCCACAATATATCGGAAAAATACGGCAATGCCCCAATGCCTTGGACATTACGGTTGACGTGGGACGGGATCGCCATTCACGGCGGTTCGACAGTTGAAAATGGCTATGCCAGCCACGGCTGTATCGGTTCGCCCGATGAATTCATCGCCAAAATCTATGCCATTGCCAAAAAAGGCGACAAGGTAATCATCACCCGCGGCAAAATGATCGGTATGGGCGATTCCATCCTTTAACCCAGCCGCCCATCCATAAGTGGGCCTGCCCTAATTGCAGCGCGGTGGTTCAGGTTCAAATATCCAACCATCATTCTCTACACGGGCGATAACGCCCCCCAATGAACCAGCCTGCCCGGCCTCCAGCGCATCAATCAGGCGCGCTGCAGCGCCCCCGCGCGGCGCGGCGCCGCCCAATTGCGCGATTATTCGGGCCACCACCCGCAGCCGGATCGCGCGCGGGGCGGACGGGCAATAATGCATCCGGATTTCATCTTGCGTGACACATTCATCCCATTCACGCAGCCCCGCCCATTCCAGCGCCGTATCAGCATCAGCCAAATGCTTTGCACTGCCCGCCAATGCGCCAGCATCAATCCAATCCGCACGCGCCAATTCACCGCGCATCCGGACCCGGTCAAAACGTTCATCCTTATTGGAAGGGTCCTGCGCTGCGGGTGTATCAGTATCAGCAATAATGCCGCCCAATTGGGCCCGGCGCCAATCCAGCAGGGGCCGGATCAGCGCAAAATGGCTGCCCGGCACCGTTCCCAAAGCGCGCACCCCGGCCAAGCCTGCCACACCGCTGCCCCGGTTAAGGCGCATCAGCAGCGTTTCGGCCTGATCGTCTGCATGATGGGCCGTGGCCAACGCGCCCAGCCCCCGCTGCGCCATCCAATCGGCAAGCGCAGCGTAGCGCGCAATGCGGGCTGCATCCTGAATGTTACCACCCGGCACAACCACCCGCAAAATACGGTGCGGCACCCCCAAGGCGGCACAAAAATCGGCCACCATCTGCGCCTCTGCTGCAGCTTCTGGCCGCAAACCATGATCAACCGTCGCCGCCTCGATTCTGCCTGGCATCGAGGCATGGGCCAAAATCAACATGGCCATGCTGTCCGGCCCGCCAGAAACGGCCAGCCCAATCCTGCCATCGCCAGAATACAGCCCGCCAATATCGCGGCGGAAACGCTCGATTAAGTGTGGTTGAACACGCCTATCAATTACATTGTACCTTGTGCAGATCGGCCTGATACTGGCCCGCCAACCGGCCCGATGCCAGCGCCGGATACGTCTCGCCAAATTCAGCCAGGGCGATGCAGGCCCGTTTGGTGTCTTTTTCCGCAATCATCGCTTCTGCCAGATATAGCAAACTGTCTGGCGCGCGGGCGGCCTGTTTATCCGCCTGATAATTGCGCAGGAACCACGGGGCGGCCTCTTTTGCTTTGCCATCATCGAGATAGGCACGGCCAAGCAAATTGCGGCCATAAGTCAGCCGGCTGTGGTTTGGATATTTTTCAACGAACAGCGTCAATTGCTGCTGCGCCTCGGGGTGGAAACCTGCATTCCACAAACGGTAGCCATAGGAATATTCATCATCGCCAGGATCATCGGTTTGTGGTTTGGCGATTTGCTGCACAGCGGTCAGGCGTTCTGCGCTCGGCCCAGTTGCTGCAGCAGGGCGGGCCGCTGACGCGCCGCCCGTCATTGTGGCCAGATTTGCATCTGATGCGCTGCTATTGCCGGCCTGCCCCCCTTGGGCGGTGCCTGCGGTTGGATCTGTTGGCGGGGCAATAACAGGGTTTGATACTGCTGGTTCCAAGGCAACAACCCGCGCGGTCAATAGGTTGATTGCATTGGTGTTTTGTTCAGTCTGGGATGTCAGGCCTTGCAATTGGGCTTCCAACGTATCCAGCCGCACCAGAATGTCGGTTACTGCATTTGTCGAAGTAATCGCCGATGGCGCGGGCTTGGGCGCACCACCCGATATTTCCGGTTCGAAAAAACGGCCCGACCCGCCAGGAAAGACGCTGCGCTGAAGGGCGCGGACTTCTGCCTCGATCTTGCGGATGCGGGCTTCGTCAGAATTTTGCGCAGCGGCTGGCACAGCCGCGGCACCAATGGCAAAAACTGCCAATCCACCAAGGACTGAGTGGCTGAAACGGATAGTCATCTTGCGAAGCGCTCCTGTAATCTTGATTGCATCGGGCAATCTACGTCAAACTGAACTGACGCCCCAAGGGCGCCGAATAATTGCGTTAATTCCTGCCGCACCGCCCGGTCATTGTCGAGGCAAAAGCCTGTGAATACGGGGGAACACGCAGTTTTTGGTCAATTCCTCGATGGTCTTTCATTGCTGGCGACTGCCTGCATTTGCGGGCGCGCCAACAATGCCTTAGCGCTGACCGCAACATCGCGTATTACTTGGTTTTGCTCCGCCAGTTTGGGCACCGTCTCGCCGCCGACCGTAATTGCCAACGCATCAGGCCGGCCAGTCCAAATCAGCGGGTCCCGCGTTTGGGCGGGAAGAACATACCGTTCACCCTTGGCCATTTGTTTTTCCATCAAACGGGTGCCATTTGCATCGTAGAATTTGACCCAAATCCCGCCTTCCAGAGCGGTAAAGACCACAGACGCGCCCTGTATGGCGCCCGCGCCAGCAAGCGCACCGCCGCCAGCGGGGGCAGGTTCAGCCGACTGCATATTTGCTTCAGGATGCGGGCCGGGCCCTGACCCGGGGATGAAATAATCGCGAAAATAGGCAAAGCTGCCTACCACCAATAATAATGCCGCCAGCGCGCTGAACCATGCCAAGCGGCGTGTCGGGATCCGGGCAGGATCGCCTGCTTCATGACCCGATGTCCAACCCCGATCATCTGCATGGCTTGCCGCCAATTCTTCGCGGACCTGATCGGCAATGACCCGATCATCCAGCCCGACTGCCTTGGCATAGCTGCGCGAAAAACCGATTGCGTAGGTGCGTGCTGGCAAATCAGCAAAATTGCCCGCCTCGATCAATATCAGATGGCGTTGGGGTATGCGGGTTTCTGCCGCGACCTGCGCAATGGACATTTTGGCAGCTTCACGCCCGCGCCGCAGCACTTGGCCTGCGCCTTCCAGTGGCAATTGCTCTTCCTGGATTTCATCCAACTGCGGCATTCTTTATCCCTTGCAACCTGATTATATATTTTGCCCTATCACAAGAACGCAGCCACTCTTCTGTCAAGCAAGCAAGGCAGGGACAAGCCCGGCAATCCGACGAGGCGTCCTCGCCGCGCGGTAAAGCCATATTTCACAGCTTAGTCCACATCGATCCCATTGGCTTCTGCCCAATCTGATAATGCTGCGCGCATGTTTGCTGGCGGCGCTGCCAACCAACCATCCATCGCATCGGTGATCTGTTTTAAATCCACTTTGCAGACCAGTTCCTTGATCGGGCCAACCGATGACGGGGAAATCGACAATCGGCGAAAACCAAGGCCCAACAGGGCCAATGCTTCCAGCCTTCGGCCGCCCATTTCGCCGCACACGCCAAGGTCAACATCCTGCCCCTGCGTTGCCTGCGCAATGCGCCGCAAGAAACGCAGGATTGCCGGACTGAGCCAATCATAGCGTTCAGCCAATTTGGGATTGGCGCGGTCAGCGGCAAACAGGAATTGGGTTAGATCATTGGTTCCGACGGACAAAAATGACAGGCGCGGGATCATTAAATCAAGCACTTCTGCCAATGCTGGAACTTCCAACATGGCGCCATATCTGATCGCTTCGGGCAGAACTGCCTTGCGCGCCTTAAGATATTTCAGCTGTTCTTCGAAAACCGCTTTTGCAGCATCAAATTCCCACGGCTCCGACACCATTGGGAACATGACATAAAGCACACGGCCCGCCGCCGCCTCGATCAGCGCGCGCGCCTGCACTTTAAGCAAACCTTCGCGTTCAAGCGCCAGCCGCAGCGCGCGCCAGCCCATTGCAGGGTTTTCTTCGCTGTCCTCCTCGCTCGTCCGCAAATAGGAAACAGCCTTGTCCCCGCCAATATCAAGCGTGCGAAAAACAACCGGCCTGTCGCCTGCACTGTCCAGCACATCGCGGTATAATCGGTATTGCCGTTCGCGCTGGGGCAAGGTTGCTGAAACTAAGAACTGAAATTCTGTGCGGAACAACCCAATCCCATCCGCGCCCACCAAATTGAGATTGGAAATATCATCGCGTAGGCCCGCATTCATCATCACCCGAATTCGCGTGCCGCAGCGGGTGCAAGGTTCAACATCGCGCAATTTGGCGTAAAGCGCCCGGCGTTCACGGGATTTAACAAAGCGCGCTTCGAATGCTTCTAAAACCGCCTGCCCTGGCCGGATCATCGCGGTTCCAGCCACCGCATCGACCAGGACTTCATCCCCATCGCGAATGATCCCGCGCATACTGCCAGCCCGGCCCAGCACAGCAATCCCCATCGCCCGCGCCACAATCACAACATGCGATGTAAGCGAGCCTTCTTCCAGCACGACACCTTTCAATTTGCGCCGATCATATTCCAGCAATTCAGCTGGCCCCAAATTTTTGGCGATCAGGATCGTATCGCGCGGCAAGCCTTGCGTTGCAGCCGTTCCAAGCTGGCCCGACACAATCCTGAGCAACCTGTTGGAGAGATCTTCCAGATCGTGCATCCGGTCGGCCAACAAGGGATCGTCAATTTCCCGCATCCGCATTCTAGTGCGTTGCTGGACCCGTTCGATGGCCGCCTCTGCGGTCAGGCCCGAATCGATCGCCTCGTTAATCCGGCGGGCCCAGCCTTCATCATATGCGAACATCTTGTAGGTTTGCAGAACCTCTGCATGTTCGCCGCCAGTGCGAAATTCGGCCTGGCTGGTCATGGCATCGATGCCTTCGCGCATTTTATCAAAAGCGCGGTAGACGCGTTGGCGTTCTGCCTCCACATCATCGGCCACCACCTGATCAATCATCACGCGCGGCTGGTGGAAAACAGCGACCCCGCTGGCCAGACCTTTCGCCAGATTGAGGCCATTGATGGTGACCGGCCCGGTCTGGCCTTCGGTCAGGCCGAAGGCGCCTTCTTCATCGACCATATCATTATTGGCGATCAGTTCTGATACGACCATCGCCGTTGTCTGCAACGCCTCGATTTCGATTTTTTCATACCGGCGCCGCTCAACATGCTGGACACACAAAACGCCAACCGCCCGTTCGCGGTAAACAATCGGCACACCGGCAAATGAATGGAATTTTTCTTCGCCCGTTTCCGGCCGGTATTGAAAATCAGGGTGCGCCTTGGCCTCGGCCAAATTCAGCGTATCATTTCTTTCTGCGATGGCGCCGGTCAACCCTTCGCCAATTGCCATCCGGGTAACGTGGACAGCCGCCGGGTTTAGGCCGCATGTCGCAAACAGTTCCAACATCCCTTCGCGCAAAAGGTAAATCGAGCAAACTTCACTGTCGAGATTTTCGCCAGCGATTTCGACCACCCGGTCAAGTTTCGTCTGCGGAATCATGCGCGAGGCCATAACCTCGTGAAGTTGGGTCAGGATTTGGCGGGCGGCGGCGGCTGCGGTCATGATCGGCTGTCTACATCAGGACACCAATTTTGGAAACTACCCAAGGCCGCGCCGCCGCCTTGCACTGCGATAAGGGGGTCTCGCCCTGATAATACCGGGCCAACGCCTTAGGCCTTGGCCAGAAATTCCTTGATCTGCAATTTCTTCTTCTTGAGGGCTTGTATCGTCGCGGTATCGGGTGCGGGCCGGTTCAATTCATCACGGATTCTAGCATCCAGACCGGCATGTTTATTTTGCAACGCATTGACGTGGGACAGTTCCATATGGCTCTCCTTCGATCGGTTGACCTTCAAAGGCGAATCGTCATTAATGATTAAGACGCCTTGGACTGATAGAAACATATCAAAGGCCACTTGCGAAGTGGGAAGTTTCCCGTAAGCGGCAGGCAATTGTGATTATACGACGAATTGATGATCTGCATTTTGAGCGAAGGGACACCTAGGGGTGAACGAGCAGGAATTGCGCAAACGGCTGGCACCGATGCGGACCGAACATCGCGATCTTGATGCTGCAATCGATGCATTGCGCAACGCAGGATCATCCGACCAGCTGCAAATTGCACGCCTCAAGAAACGTAAATTGCTGCTCAGAGACCAGATTGCCATTCTAGAAGATACGCTGATTCCCAATATTATCGCCTGATCAGCGCCCCGCCAAAGCAATGCTGGAAAAACCCGTTTCATCGTGGGACAGTCCCGAATCGGCTGGGGTAAACATGGCCGCTGCGCTGGCACAGCCTGCCCTGCTGGGGTAACAAAATGTGACATGCAAACGCCAAGCGACATCAACCATACGATCATCGAAGATCTATATTGCGCAGCATTGATGCTGGCAGATGATGTGCGTTCAACCTTCGATCTAACCCCGGTGCGCGAAACGGGCCAGACGGCGGACCGCGTTCGAACGGCGCTGTCTGAAGAAGGGCTGCGAACGACCACCCGGGTCATGCATATGTTGGCATGGCTGCTTAACCACCGGGCCCATTTCGCTGGCGATCTAAGCGAATTTCAATTGCGCCGGCACAGCAAACTGCCGCCTGATCGGGCATCGTTGCAGGCCAACCTTGATTTGCTGGCCCCCTCTGTCCGCGAATTGGTGCTGGAAACCCACCGCCTGCACCAGCAGATTGCCCGGCTGGATGACCAATGGCGCAAACGATATGAAATGCAGCCCGCCGCCATTCTAAGATTACATCAACGACTGAACGAAGCGGTCTCGCAAATCTGATCCGCCAAATCTAATCTGGCAGATCGGCGCGCGCACTGGCGGGCCGATAATGGCAGATCGGAGGGCCAATCCGCAGAGCTATCCACGGGGCAAGTTCACAGGGATCAGGCCA
>Ga0209345_10001152_pt1 | contig 32246 bp, 27 predicted proteins | sample Cruoilmetagenom7_FD_187294 | JGI IMG/M metagenome (GOLD analysis project Ga0209345, IMG submission 187294) | Oil polluted marine microbial communities from Coal Oil Point, Santa Barbara, California, USA - Sample 7 (SPAdes) (version 2) | ecosystem: Environmental > Aquatic > Marine > Oil seeps ...
TTGTGCCTTTAAGCTATTGTCAGGGGGACTATTCGTTTACTTCTTATGAACTGCTTTGTCATAAGGTATTCGTTCTTCGTGTAATAGTGACTTATCTGTAGATAGGGGTTTGCGAAAAAGCTTTACGTATAATAAGTAACCGAATAGCCCCCCCGACAATTTGTAGCTCATAATTGAGTTTCAAAATTTCTGATAGTTATGAAGCCGTACTCAGCTTAAAGGAAAACAACGTTTAGTATGCGGTACTTCATGTTTGTCTTATTTATTTTATTTTGGAGCGGGATGACGGCCGAGGGCAAAGATCATGAAATATCTGAACCTTGCCAAATCCCATCACTAATCTCTAATATCCGAATTAGCGAACCACTCGATTTTTGCGGCGAACCGGTTGAACTTGACAAGCGTGAAGTCCGTGAACGTATGGAAAAAGAGTTACTGCTTGCACTATGGGACCGTCCCCAGGTGGTTCTCTGGATAAAACGTTCCAGTCGCTATATGCCACTGATTGAAAAAATGCTGAGGAAGAAAAATATGCCGGACGATTTAAAGTACGTCGCTATCGCGGAAAGCGCTCTAAGACCACATGCAGGTTCTGCCAAAGGGGCGATGGGCTTCTGGCAATTTATGGAAGCCACAGGCCAAAAATACGGTCTGAAAGTCGACTCAGAGAAGGATGAACGCAGAAATATCTTTAAATCTACCGAAGCAGCCATCGCTTATTTTAAGGAGCTTTATGATACCCTGGGGTCCTGGACATTGTCAGCGGCTGCTTACAACATGGGGGAACAAGGACTTCTAGCTGAGATTTTAGCTCAAAAAAGCAATAATTACTATGATCTCTATCTCCCTTTGGAGACACAACGGTATCTTTTTAGAATTATCTCAGCAAAACTGATATTATCAGACCCAGAAAAGTACAGGTTCAAATTCACAAAAGAAGACTTGTACCCTCCGATCCAATTTGATAGTATCAAACTTGAGTGCTGCCAGGAAACACCCATCTTTGTCATCGCCCAGGCTGCAAATACCAGTTTCAAGGTTATCAAGGATTTAAACCCTGAGATAAGAGGGCATTATATTGCTGTGGGTACTCACACTATGCTCATACCCAAAGGCTCAGCTAAAGCTTTTCGGTCACGCTTCAAAACTTTTATTGATCAGTGGTTGTCCGATAAGCGAGAACGGGTCTATGTAGTTAAGGAGGGTGATAATCTTTCAACCATTGCAGAACGTTTTAATATTCCTCTGCCTGCTTTAATGATCTGGAACCGACTGGATAAAAACACACACATCCATCCTGGAGACCGACTGAACATTTACCAAGATTAGGGGCGGAGACGAAATATAGATTTCCTTGCTCACTGCAGGCGGCCGTAACATCAAAAAAATGCCGCAAAACCTGGCCTTTGACTTTACACTGCGGCATAAACAATTTTACTTGACACTGCAATTATACTTTCTTATACTTTTTGCGATAAGGGGTAAGGTGCGGGGACGATTTAGGTTAGATCTGTTCGATCTGATAACGCAAAATCGGAGGAATAGTTGTCCTATTTTGAGGATTTTATGTTTGAAGATCGGGCAAAGTCGCCTTAAGATGAGATGGCAAATGGGGAAGTTGTTTCGTCCTCGTCCCCAAGCTTTACTGAAAAACTCTAATGTGCTCTGGGAAAGAGCTCAAATAAATCTGAAAAGGAGTAGCTAATCATGATCAACTTCAACCCTACGGAAGAACAGCGGCAAATTATCGAGATGGTGAGTCGCTTCGCCGCAGACATCATCCGACCCAACTCCAGAGACTGCGAAGAAAACCGTGAGATCCCCGACGACCTGTTGTCCAAATTTTGGGAGTTAGGCCTAGTGGCAAACTCCATCCCAGAGGATTGCGGAGGCTACGGCTATGAACGATCCTCAATGACAGGGGTTCTATTGGCAGAAGAGATGGCTTATGGTGACTTAGGTTTGGCCCTGGCAATGCTCTGTCCGACCCTCTTTGCCTATCCCGTCTTAGAGATGGGCACGGAAGACCAAAAGAAGAAATACTTGCCCCAGTTCTGTGGCGAAGAATTCAAATTCGCCTCCATGGCCCTCATGGAGCCTCGTATCACCTTCGACGCCACCCAGATCAAGACCACTGCAAGGAGGGAGGGTGATGAATATGTGCTCACTGGTGAAAAGTGCATGGTGCCCTATGCTGACCGCGCAGATCTAATTCTCGTTGTCGCCTCTATCGACCAGGGTGCCGGTGTAGCTGGGACCCAGGCCTATATCGTGGAAAAAGGGACAAAAGGATTGACTGTCAGCGAGCCCGAAAAGTACATGGGTATGAACGCATTGTCCATGCACAAGATGACACTGTCTGACTGCCGTATCCCGGCAGAAAACCGCTTGGGAGGAAGCGCGGGTTGTAACTACCAGCGCATTCTGAACCTCTCGCGTACCGCCTGGACAGCCATGGCCGCAGGTGTATGCCATGCCACGAGAGACTATAGTGTTCACTACGCCAAGGAACGAGTACAGTTTGACGAGCCCATAGCCAGCCGCCAGGCAATAGCCTTTATGCTGGCAGACATGGCAATCGAGACCGATGCTATGCGCTTCCTGGCCTGGAAAGCAGCCTGGCTTGCGGACAAAAATGAGGACTGTACCAGGGAGGCTTATCTGGCAAGGCTTTATGCTGGGGAGTACACCTCTCAGATTACGGTCAATGGTGTGCAGGTTCTTGGCGGACATGGATACATTAGGGAGCATCCGATAGAACTATGGTTCAGAAACGGTCGTGGCTTTGAGGTCATCGATGGCCTCGCCATAGTATAGCAGATCAAAAGGTGAATATACTAATCTGAAAATTTATAGAAACGGAAGTAGTAAAGGAGTACTAAGATGATAGACTTTGAATTACCGCCCATGCTGAAGATGGTAAAAGATATGGCCCATGGTGTTGCCCGTGATACCTTTCGTCCAATCTCACGTAAGTACGATGACCTGGAACACACCATGCCAGAGGAGATAAGCTTTCTGGGTTCCATGATGGCGCAGACAATGGGTGGTCCCCCCAAGGAGAAAGACAAAGACAAGGCAAAAGATAAACCCAAGGAGGCGACCGAAGATAAGGTAGGCCCCACTATGATGGCTGTGGTCGGTGCCGAGGAGATGGGTTGGGGCGACTGCGGTCTGATGCTGGCAATACCAGGACAAGGCCTGGGCAATGCCGCGATCTCAGCCGTGGCCACCCCTGAGCAGTTCGAGCGCTTCGGCACTAAGTATGCTGCCATGGCCATCACCGAGCCTGGTTCCGGCTCCGATTCAGGCTCCATATCCACTACGGCTGTGCTTGAGGGCGACGAGTGGATCCTGAACGGCGAGAAGATCTTCGTTACCGATGGTGAGCGCTGTGAAGTGATAGTGGTATGGGCCACGGTCGACAGGTCTGCAGGCAAGGCCGGTATCAAGAGCTTTGTGGTTGAGAAAGACCGCCCCGGCGTTACAGTGACCAAACTGGAGCATAAGCTAGGCATCCGCGCCTCAGACACGGCTTCCATAGTCTTTGAAGACTGCCGCATCCCCAAAAATAACATCCTTGGCTCGCCTGAGGTCAAGACAAATACAGAGGGCTTTAAGGGAGTAATGAAGACCTTTGACAACACTCGCCCCATGGTCGCGGCCATAGCTATAGGCTGCGCACGCGCGGCCCTTGATTTAACAAAGGAGACACTTGAAAAGGAAGGTTACGTATTTCGGTATGGCCTTTCCAAGCACAACCTGAACGCAGTAGAGAAAGAGCTGCTCACCATGGAGGCGGAGCTGGAGGCAATGCGTCTTCTGATGTACAGGGCTGCTTGGATGGGTGACAACGGCCGCCCCAATTCCCTGGAGGCTTCCATGTCAAAAGCCAAGTGTGGTAGAAAGGGCACGGAGATCACAAGTCGTTGCGTTGCCCTTCTAGGTCCCCTTGGCTACTCACGGGAAATGCTGGTGGAAAAGTGGATGCGTGATTGCAAGATTAACGACATCTACGAAGGCACACAGCAGATCCAACAACTGGTAGTAGCCAGAAGCATCCTGGGCTTTTCCAGCAAGGAGTTGAAGTAGTCGCCCTGCCAAGGGAAGGATGTCCGGCCTGCTTGGCCGGACATTATCATGTACTTCAAGTCATATTCCGACCAACTGCACAGGTCGATAATTTTTAAAGAAGGGGTTTTATTATGGTATTAAAGCCGAGCGAACATGAAGAAGAGTACTTTGCGAGGATGGAATTTGAGAAGAAAAAGAAAATCGAGGAAGAAAAACATATAGCGCTTAAGGATGATGAAAAGAAGGAGTTGAAAGATCTTCATTACATGAGATGCCCTAAGTGCGGGATGGAGCTTATCGAGATTAATTACAAGGGAATAATGATAGACGAATGTTCAAAATGCGAAGGGGTATGGCTTGATGCCGGAGAACTGGAGTCTGTGTCAAAGATGGAGAAAACAAGACTTGATAAGCTGTTTAGTGTGCTTAAGAAGTAATCCCTTATTATAAGATGTCCTGAGAGATGCCGGCTACCTTTCTTTCTCTTGTGAAATGTGATCAGCCTTTACATGGGACATAATGAAGAATGGCCAAGGCTGATGGAGATATAAGGGCACATTGTAATGTGCCCCTATGTACTCTTATGTATTCCTGCGGTTAAAATCTTCGTCTTCCTTAGCCTTGCAAAAACTATCTCATTTCTGGATGGACACTATCTGAGCTTCCCCTCTGCTTTTTCGTAGAGTGGCTCTATCATGGGATCATCCTTAAACTTTATTAACATCTCTACAGCCTCCGAATAATTCCCTAAGGTATCGAAGCACTTCGCCATCCAAGAGGCCATCTCTTCGCTCAACTTTCCCATATACTTAAGTCGTTCGTACAGCACGTCGAGTGCTTTTTGCGCATCGCCAGTCCGATAGTATAACTCAGCCAACACCTCTACGCCTCTTGCCAGTTCCCCCATCGACTGTTCCAGGATCTGAATACCCTCTGACGCCTTACCTATATCTCGATACCCGGTTGCCAAGACCACTGCCACTTTAGCCTGCTGATCTTTCGGGAGTGAATCGAGTTTCACCCTCTCAATGAATTGTTCGATTTCGTTTACAATCTCTTCTGTGTTGCTTAGGCAATTGCATAGTTCAAGCAAAAAGTAAGAGTCCTCAGGATATTGTTCGTATGCCAACTGTACTAATTTTAATGCAAGTTCCATGTATCCACTTTCGCAAGACCTTGAAATAGCGTAGGTGACGTGTAAATGACGAGCAGGATCATCCAAGTATTTAAGACCTTTACTAACCTGAGCCTTGAGTTTCTCATCCTCAACCCCATCCAGCATCCCCTCGATCTCTGCTCTTCTAGATCCTTGGTTCATGACAACCTCCTTTCAGAATTTTAAGCTCGTCTAATCACCCTAAACCACTCTGCTCGCTTCACACCCCGGCTTTTTGATAAGGGACGGAGCCGAAAGATAAAGCCTCAACCCTCAGCTTCCAAAAACCCCTTTGTCTTCCGTACTATCTCTTTACTTTCATCACAGCAGACATACCATTTTATCTCAGGGTCTGCCCTAAACCAGGTCATCTGGCGTTTTGCATATCTCTTCGTATCCCGTTTCAACTGCGAAACAGCTTCCTTCAATGAGAACTCCCCATATAGGTACCCAATAATCTCCTTGTATCCGAACCCTTGCATGGACTTCAGGTCTCTTGTGTATCCCATATCCAGCAGGGATTTAACCTCATCTACAAGACCCATGGCAACCATACTATCCACCCTCTTTTCTATCCTTGCATATAACTCTTGCCTGTCCAAATGGATCCCAATCTTGAGGGTCTCAAATGGGGATTCTTTGAATCCATGTGCCTTGTGATGCTCAGATAAAGGCTTCCCGGTTATTTCATAGATCTCTAATGCCCGTATTATCCTGAAAGAGTCATTGGAGTGGAGCCTTGCAGCCGTGACCGGATCTATCTCTGCTAGTTTACTGTAAAGACATTGGACACCTTCCAATGCGGCCTTCTCCTTAAGGGTACGCCGGAGTTCCGGATCTGCTCCAGGCCCCCCAAAAAGACCTCTGGTTAGGGCCTTGACATAAAGTCCCGTTCCGCCTGCTACAATGGCACTTTTACCTTGTTTGCTCAAGTATGAGATGATCTTTGTCGCCCTTTGCTGAAAAAAAGCTGCGCTGAATTCCTCGTCAGGACATAAAATATCTATTAAATGATGTCTTACTGTAGCCTGCTCCTCTAATGTAGGTTTGGCCGTCCCGATGTCCATATACCTATAAATCTGCATGGAATCGGCGCTAATGATCTCTGAATTAAACTCTGTTGCCAGTTCCAACGCCAAACGGGACTTACCTACAGCTGTAGGACCAACTATTATAACTATCTTGCTTTTACTCATCTATCGGCCTATGTGTTATACCTATAGGTTTTCAGATTTAATATATGGCCGGACACTAGATAACCTTGTTCAAAGGGTACTCTATAATCCCTTCTGCACCCGCTTCTTGCAGTTTCGGTATCAGCTCACGGACTACGTTCTTTTCTACCACTGCTTCCACAGAATACCATTCCTGGTTATACAGCTTTGCCACAGTTGGAGCTTTTAGACTTGGAAGGATACTGGTTACCTTATTTATGTCTTCTTCTGCAATGTTCATCTTTAACCCGACCCTATTCTCCGCTTGCAAGGCCCCTTTCAGCAAGACCCTGACCTGCTCCATCTTTTTCTGTTTCCATGGGTCCTGCCAGGATTTCTTGTTAGCAATAAGTTGAGTGTTGGATTCCATCAGTTCATGGACGATTCGGAGGCCATGAGCCTTGATGGTACTCCCGGTTTCTGTCACTTCGACTATCGCATCAACCAATCCTTCTACGACCTTGGCCTCAGTAGCCCCCCATGAAAACTCCACATCTATATTTATCTTCCTCTCTGAAAAAAAATTTTTTGTGAAGTTTACGAGTTCTGTTGAAACCCTCTTTCCTTCTAAGTCCTCTAGTCTCCTAATCGGTGAATCCTCCTGTACAACTAAAACCCATTTCGCCGGTCTTTGAGTCACCTTTGAATAGACCAAGTCTTGAACGATAACTACATCAGACTCATTTTCGAGTATCCAATCCTTCCCTGTCAGCCCCAGATCCAGGGTTCCATCTTCCACGTACCGGGACATCTCTTGTGCTCTTATAAGAGCACAAGAGATCTCCTTGTCATCGATCTCTGGAAAATAACTCCTAGAAGTAACTGATATCCTCCAACCGGCTTTCCTTAACAAATCAATTGTAGCTTTTTCTAAGCTTCCTTTCGGTGTCCCTAATTTTAAAACACTCATATATACAGACCTCGTAAATTCTAACAGATTGTGGGGTAATATTTAAAAAAAATGCTCCGTTTCTAATCCAAGAGTTAGGTTCATCATACCGCTTGGGAACTGTTTGTCAAGTATGATTTTGAAGCTGTGCCAATGGGATTTGGCCCAAACTCCTATTCACCGACACAGGAACTCTGGGAGTGCATCGCATATTTCAGATTTAGATTGATCTGAGCACAAATCCTTACCTATGGGAAATCAGTGAGAAGGCAAGACTTTGAGCATGTTTTTTCTTAGAGTGGCCTGTAGACAAAAAAGCAGGCACTTATGAACCATGCCTGCTTTTGCTTTTCACTCTATTCTTCAATTCTACTTGATCTACTTAGTGTCCATCCATAAATGGCCCTTTTGCCGATATCTACGCCTGCCTGTGCGTAGCACGCAGACAGGTCTGGCTCAGATGTATAGATTTCCATATATTTAATTTCACGGCGTTATCGGTCGGAATCCTCGACGACGTACTCAATGTACGACTTACTCTGATTCCTCCCTCTGGCCTTGTGAAATTAAATATCTGAAAATCTATAGGGGCACATTGCAATGTGCCCCTACGTATTCTATGTATTCCTGCGGTTAAGATCTCCGCCTTCCTTGATCTCAAACGAAATTGCCTATTTCCGAATGAATACTACTTAACGGCTTCTTTTAATTTTTTACCTACCTTAAACTTGGCCACCTTGGTGGCAGGTATTGTTATATCTTTTCCTGTCTGGGGGTTTCTGCCCTTCCTGGCTTTTCTTTGAACCACCGAGAATGTACCAAAGCCTGTGAGAGTTATCTTCCCACCTTTTTTTAGGGTATCGGTAACATTGCCGGTAAAAGAATTCAAGGCCTTTTCAGCACTAGCTTTACTTATGGTTGCGTCTTTGGCTATCTTTGCGACCAAGTCTGCTTTTGTCATATCTTATTCCTCCTACTTCTCAAAGTTATTGACGTTCTTTGGTTATAAAACAAAACGTGTCACCCTACCTAAATATCTTAGATCTTTTAGATGTGATCCCCTCCTTTCTTTTGCTAATTTGGTGAAACCTTCACCGCAGAGATGGGATTCAACACGTCCTTGAGTCGATAGCCTGATTGTAAAAACCGTTAACAAACTCTGCTAATTAACGGGTCAACTAACAGATATTCGGAGGTCGATCAATCAATTACAAAGCAACTTTTCTCTGGGTGCTACATGTTCTCCGGAAAGAACAATTCCTTCAAGAATAATCATAGTAACTGTTCACCAAGCTGACGAGCGGAAAAAAAAGATTCTTCAGTATGAATTACCAGTGCTCTTGCAAGTCTCTATTTTAAAGGAACTAACTGCCATACCTCCCTCTAGCCACTGCCCTGCTTAGGTTTCTGCTGATTTACCACGGAGAATAGGCTTTGTCAAGGGAAAAAAAGAAAAAAACTTGACAAGCCTTTTGTGTTGTCATAAATAAGTACCAACTATAACCCTATTTTACAAGGACACAATGAAGATATTAGTTGATTCATTTAACCGAAAAATCAATTACTTGCGAATATCTATTACCGACCGCTGCAACCTCAGATGTATCTATTGCATGCCGTTTGAAGGTGTCACCAAGACCAGACATGGGGAGATTCTTCGCTATGAAGAAATCCTACGTGTCTCTGAAGTAGCGGTAAAAAAAGGTATCGCCAAGGTAAGGGTTACCGGAGGGGAGCCCCTGGTAAGACGAGGGGTAGTCGACCTTATACGATCCCTCTCAATGATCCGTGGGGTTATGGACCTGAGCCTAACCACCAATGGAATATTACTTCAGGATTTCGCCACTGATCTCTTTGACGCCGGACTTCACCGTATAAATGTTAGTATGGATTCTCTCAACCGCAATAAGTTCCGAAAGATTACCGGGGGAGGAGACCTTGAAACAGTTTGGAAAGGGATGGAAAACGCCATGAGGGTTGGGTTCTCACCCATAAAAATAAATACTGTAATCATCAAAGGGGTAAATGATGATGAGGTTATTGACTTTGCTAGGCTTTCAATCGATAATCCCTATCATGTACGGTTTATTGAATTGATGCCTATTGGCTCTAATGGTAAATGGAATACGAGAAAATACGTTTCATCCGCGGAAGTGAGGGATAGGATACAGAGTTTTGGTAAGCTTCTGCCTGTGGACAAGAAAGAGCGTGGGGGGCCTGCCCAAATGTTTAAGTTTGGAGGGGCACAAGGGGAGGTTGGTTTTATCAGTCCATTCAGCGAACATTTTTGCGCCTCTTGTAACAGACTTAGGTTAACAGCAGACGGGAAACTTAGGACCTGTCTCTTCTCCAACGAAGAGGTGGATTTGAAACCCGCTCTCAGAGAAAGCATTGACAACTCTCAATTAGAAAGGCTTATCGATTTAGCCATATCAAATAAGGCCGAAAAGCATCACTTAGGGGAGAAAACCTCTAAGAAATGCTTTCGAAACATGTCGGCCATTGGTGGATAAAGCGTGGATAAAGCCTATTCTAGCTTCGCTCCACATTTGCCGCAAAAGGTGAACTCTTCAGGTAACCATCTGGTGCTACACTTTGGACATATTTTTGTCGGAGGGCCCCACAGGTAGGTGTGGGATTTACCACTTGCAGTCTTTTCCCTTAGCTTAATATGCTCTGGAACCCTCTTTTCCAGGAAAGCACTGATGCCCTCAAGAGGTTCAGGCGTCGTTGACTGCAAACTCCAAAAATCATTCCCTTGCCGCAATGTATGAGAGACCATATCAAACCAGACGTTGATCTGATCCTTGGTAAATCTTAAAGACCATGGGGCTTTTTTTAAGAGGGTTTGACACAGCTCATCTACTACACTGTCCAACTCTTCGTAAGGCACTGCCTTATTAATCAATCCGTATTCGAGGGCTGTCTTTGCGTCTATAATCTCATCTGTGAATAGGAACCATCTTGTTCTTCTGTCGCCCATAATAGGCGTTAGGGATTGAGTCGCATAGCTGGCTACCGCGCCCACAGCGCCTTCCCCCTGTTGAAATTTGGCGCTATCCGCGGCTATGACCAAGTCGCATGCGATCATAAACTCGCAACCTCCGCCTGCTGTGATCCCGTTAATCCTTCCTATAACGGGTTTTCCAATATATCGAATATCATAAATAATTCGAGCATATTGACTGTTCATGACCCAAACGTCATTGGTGTTGTTGAATAGACCTTCAGCCCAACCCAGATCAAGTCCGGGACAGAAGAACTTGTTGCCCTCTCCTGTTAGCACTACCACCCCTACCCCGGGGTCCCTCTCAGCCTCTTCAAAAGCCGTGCATAAGTCCCTCATGAGCTGCATATTCAGGCTGTTCTTAGCCTCGGGCCTATTTATCATAATAGTGGCCACCATGTCCTTTACTTCGTATACAACAGTATCCAATTTAATATCCATCTCTTGTCAAATCCTCCTTTCCTTTATATGCATGGTTCATCGCGTATTACTGGGGTAATCCACTCGAACAGCCATTAGAACTTAGGTTTTAAGTGTCGGGTATCTATTTGAAAAATTTCAATAAACCAACACCTTTTACCTAGGACCTAAAAAAACCATTCATTTGAGGTATGAGCAACGAATCAGCAGAATCTCCCCACTAAGGGGACGACGATCCATATGCATTAGGACTTGGGTCAAACTTCGCCCATTTACGTATTAACTTTGGATAGCAAATGCTACACCATTACATCCCTACCCTTCCAGTATACCTCCTTCAGGGGTCTCCTAAGGATCTTGCCGGTTGGGGTCTTGGGCATATCCGAAGCCTCTATGAAATCCACAGACTTGGGCTTCTTGTATCCGGCAAGCTTACCTTCACAGAATTTAATTATCTCTTCCTCGGTTGCCTCCTCACCGGGTTTTAAAACAATCACGGCTTTTAGCGCCTCCCCCCATTTCTCATCCGGAATCCCTATTACTGCAATCTCATAAACCTTCGGATGCCTTGACAGCACCTCTTCTACCTCGGTGGGATAAACATTCTCTCCCCCGCTTATTATCATATCCTGTTTTCGATCGACCAGATAGAAGTAACCCTCCTCATCCATCACAGACATGTCCCCCACGCAAAGCCATTCACCGAGGAACGCATTCCTCGTCTTTTTAGGATCATTATAGTACTCGCTCATCTGCGTGGGGCCTCTGGAATAGAGTTCACCCACCTCCCCGACAGACACCTCTTTACCGTTACCGTCCATGAGTTTTACCTCTTGTCCGAAATACGGTTTCCCTATGCTCCTTATCTTACGAAGCTGATCCTCTGGAGGAAGACTGGTCACTGCCCCAGTTTCTGTTGACCCGTAGCCTTCATAGAGCTTGCTGTGCTTGAAGAAACTACACAGCTCTTCTTTTGTCTTTGTCAGAAGTGGGGCAGAAGATGACACCAGCCATCGCATGGATGACACGTCGTATTTATCCTTATCCGGAACGTTAAGTATGAGATTTGACATGGTAGGGACCATATTTGCGCATGTAACCTTCTCTTCCTCGATTAGCTCTAATATCTCTACTGGGTTAAACCCCCCGGATGGGTATATGCAAACCGTCCCTCCTATGAAGAGGAGAAGGTTAAAATGCCACACGGAGTTTGAATGAAAAAGGGGCATTATGAGCAGATATTTATCGTCCGGCAAGACCCCCCTCCCTATTAGATGGGATATGACTATGTTATATATAGATCGGTGAGGCATGACTGCTCCTTTGGGAAACCCGGTGGTCCCAGAGGTGTACCCTATAAAATATGGGTCCGTTTCTTTTATGTCAACGGATGGATCCCCATCAGAGGCTCCGGTCATTAAGTCATCATACCCGATAGCGTAATCAGGGGTGTGATCTCCCAGAACGACATAATCCTTCTCACCAATCATATCAAGGTTCCCACGTATGGGATCAACCGTATCGCAAAAATCCTCACCCATTATCAACGCCTTTGCGTCTGAGTTCTTCACAACATATTCTATTTCAGGCCCAGCAAGACGGAAGTTTATCGGGACGGATATTATGCCTGCCTTGGCCATACCGTAGTATATCTCCACAAACTCACTGCAGTTATATAGCAGAATCCCGACTTTATCCCCTTTTTTCAGCCCCATAGCAGATATGCCATTGGCAACCCTATTAGCCCGGGAATCAAGTTCCGAGTAGGTTATCCTTTTATCCTTGTAACTTATAGCCAACTTTTCAGGGTATTTCTCAACACTCAGTTTGATCCCCCTGTGCACTAATAGATCACAACTCATCTTCCGACTCCTATGATTGTCAGTTTCGACTATTCCAGAAGTTACCCCCCCCTCTCACACTGATCTCTCTTGGAGAGCTATTTGAAAAACAGCCGAGAAAAGGTCTCAAGGGTTCGGGCTTTTCAAAGACTCCTCTTAGAGCTAGTTTCCGTTTCCTGAAAATTTTTCAAACCCAAGCCTGAGGGCTTTCTTATTCAAAGAGATAAAGTGCTCCTTATTGCCCTTTTTGAGCATCTCTTCTAATGTGGATTCAACTATATCCATGGGTAACACTTTACTGTCAGAGAGGTATGCCCCCAAGAGGATCAGATTCCCCACCTGGATCGAGCCTAGCTCCTGGGCTAGTTTTGCAGAGGGAATGGAGAGTACTCTGATGTCGTTCCTCTTGATCGCTCTCCCAATGAGGGTCGTATCATACACGAGGGTTCCTCCCTCCGAAATACTATCCTCATAATCATTAAGGGAGGGTTCGTCTAGTACAAACAACACTTCTGGCCTCGAAATCATCGGAGATAGTATCTCCTCGTCAGACAGAATAATGCAACAGTAAACCTTTCCCCCTCTTTGCCAAGTCTCATAAGTTGGAAACCAACTAACATTTTCATAGACTGACAGCCCAGCATTGGCCAGAAGGTGACCGATGGTTAATACGCCTTGGCCTCCCATACCAGCCATGGCAATCTCAGCTTTGGTAATGCTTTTATTCACTTTAGATCCTCCTCTCTTTGGATACAAAAAAAACTCTTTCCCCTACCTTTCCCCTATACCCCCACCAAGGGAGACGCATTATTGGGTTGGCTCCGGAATAGTACCCATCCATAAATGGTTATTTTCCGCAATTTCTTAGCCTGCCCAGTGGAATGCATAGCATATTCCTCTGGTGTCATACTCAGATTTTAATCCTCAAAATACTCTATGTATTCCTGCGGTTAAAATCTTCGTCTTCCTTGACCTTACAAAAACTATCTCATCAGATAGTCCCCCTGACAATAGCTTAAAGGCACAATTCAAAGGAGTTTCAAAATTTCTGCTCATTAAATAACAGCCTTTATACGATTCAAAACCGCATCAGGAAGGATCATACCTGTGCTGGTGGGTAGATGACGATCAAGGAATCCAACAAGATGAACCTCGGCCTTCTCGCCCACGGCATACTTTACATCCTCTACCATCTGTCCCATTGTGTCCTCCACCACAATGATACTCTTGACCTTATCAGCATATTCTTTTATAACGTCTGCGGGAAAAGGCCAAAGGGTTATGGGACGTATCATGCCAACCTTCAATCCCTCCAGACGGGCTTCATACTGTGCCCTGGAGGTCACCCTTGCTGTAGAACCATAGGCGATCAGGATGATCTCAGCGTCATCGACATCTTTTGTCTTGTAGCGAACCTCTGTCTCTTTCATCCTTTTGTATTTGTCATAGTATCTCTCCATATTGCTTTTGTACGTGTCACCGGTCATGAAACCTAGTATGCCAGGCGAATTATGGAGTAAATTGCGTTTCAGCCCCCTTTCCCCGGATCCTGTTGCGGCCCAATCCTTCGCCGGCAACGGCTCAAACTCAAGGGCCTTCAAATCGACACTCTCCTCCATCTGTCCCAGGATTCCATCGGTAAGAACAAGCACAGGATGTCTGTATTTGTCTGCCAGGTGGAATGCCAGTTGAATCAATTCAAAGGTCTCTTGAACAGAAAACGGGGCCAAAACCATATTATAATAATCCCCATGCGCCCCCCTGGTGGCGAGGAAATAATCCATCTGAGCCTGCTGTGTACTTCCTGCTCCCGGTCCTCCCCTTTGAACATCCACAACAACGCAAGGAACCTCCATGGCAGCTATAGCAGAAAGCCCCTCCTGCATCAAACTGAACGCTGTGCTGGAGGTGCTGGTCATAGTCCTCACCCCGGCAGCAGCGGCTCCACCAACCATGTTTATTGAAGAGACCTCACTGTCTGCCTGCACAAAGCTCCTTCCGCTTTTACTAAATTCCCTTGCAAAAAACTCGATCACCTCATTTTGAGGAGTTATCGGATATCCAAAATAATGGGTGCAACCTGCATATATTGCACCATATCCTATGGCCTCATTCCCGCTAACCAAGATCTTCTTTCCCATTTATTTCCTCCCTCCATCGGGTTTTAGGTCATACCCCAGAACTTTTTAAAACGTATCACACAATTCTACCGGATAGCGCCGTATTCGTACTATTGACTATCTTCAAGCCTATCCCCATAAACCTCCTTATATAGATTTCCATATATTAAATTTCACTGCGTTATCGGTCGAAACCCTCGACGACGTACTACAATGTACGACTTACTCGGTTTCCTCCCTCTGGCCTTGTGAAATTTAATATCTGAAAATCTATAGCTTGTATATGTTTATAGCCATATCAGGACACAACTTTCCACAAGCAGTACAACCGTTACATTCCTCTTCATTGCTGAATACAGGGTATGAGTAACCCTTTGAACTGATCTGGCTACCCATGGAGAGACAATTTTGTGGACAAAAAAGGATACAGAGACCGCAGCCTTTGCACCACTCTGCATTGATTACTACTTCAATCATGGTTCGTTTATCTCCTTTCGGTTCTTGAAGCTCATAAGTTTATCATGTCTCCGGCACATCACTGAGCAAATATGCCGAGCTAAGACCCTTTTATGGTATACCCCGGGCTAATCTCATCAACATTTTTAAACTCACCGAGGGGAAACTCAGCCATCATATGATCTTTAATCCACTGGATCGATTTGGTAGGGCTGAGTTTCAAGCTTGGTGGACAAGCAGATAGAATTTCCACTATACTCAGACCAACATCGTCAATCTGTTTCTGAAAGGCGGTTTTAATGGCCTTCTTAGTCTTTGCATACTCCGCCAGACTATTTACCGCACATCGGGCAGAATAAGCGACCCCAGGAAAACCAGCCAGTAGTTCTGCAATATGAACGGGAAAACCGGCACTCTTATACTGACGTCCACCCGGAGTAGTAGTGGTCGGTTGTCCTACGAGCGTTGTAGGGGCCATCTGGCCACCGGTAGTCCCATACGCTGAGTTATTGCAAAAGATGATAGTGAGTTTCTCCCCCCGTATGGCGGAGTGTACAATATCCCCCATACCGATGGATGCCAGATCTCCGTCCCCCTGGACCGTGAAAACTAACTTTTTTCCATTTAGGCCTCTTTTCACACCTGTTCCTATGCCCGGAGCCCTTCCGTGAAGGGCTTGAACAAAATCTACATTAGTGGTAAATAGCATCATAGCATGACAGCCAACCCCTGCAATACAGACTGTATCTCCTTGAATCCCCAATTCATCGATAACCTCACCCAGTATTCTCCCGATGACCCCATGTTGACAACCGGGGCAGAGTGGCGACTCAACGGGCATCCGTGACTTTGGTGGCCCACACAAGACCTTTTTTGAACCAGCTTCGGCCATCATAAGACATAACCTCCTTTTAATTAGTGCCCATCCGCAAACGGGCTTTTACAAAACAGTGTATTACATTAGTTTCCAATTCAGAAATGAGCAATTTTCAACAAGGTCAAGGAAGCCAAGGGATTGAACGGAAAGTTAAGGGGTTTTCGTTCAGGCACTTAATTAGTGACAATATAGTCTTTTATCCTCTCATACTTCACCTTGCCTATACCTTTAACAACCTTCAGTTCTTCCATGACAGAAAACTCACCGTTTCTGTTTCGGTAGTCGATAATACCCAGGGTGAGCTTTGGCCCTAAGCCTGGAACTGCTAACAGTTCTTCGCGGGTCGCTCTGTTAATATCCATGGGGATTGAAAGGATGATAAGTTTCTTTGGGGCCATCCTCCCAATTGACACCCTTCCCATCCTTCTTGACCGCCTCTTAGCTATTATCTTGTCCCCTGAAGTCAGTGCTGCGGACAGAAGTCTTGTGTCGACAATTAATCTGTCCTTCAGACCCCCGGCCCTTTCTATGGCATCATTCACGGTAACAGGTCCATGAAAATTGTAAATGCCCGGTTTCACTGTCTCACCTGAAACCTCGATGCATATCCCATCCTTATCTCTTTTGAGTATAGGGTTACTCATCGATCCGAGGTTGTAAGGTCTATGAATACAGTATGCCAGGATTAGAAATATAGCAGCAAAAAAAACAACCAAGTGTTGATCTCTTACTGTATGGTTACAACCTCTATCAACTGTCCTCATAGTCTTTCAGCAGTTTGTAATCTATGCTGTCTACCAGGGCCTGCCAGCTCGCCTCTATAATATTTTGGGAAACCCCCACGGTCCCCCATTTGTCCACCTTGTCGCCTGATTCTATCAGCACCCTAACCTTAGCGCCGGTTCCTTTTCCTGCAGAGAGTACCCTGACCTTATAGTCTATCAATTCCACATCCCTTAGCTCAGGATAGAATTTCTCTAATGCCTTTCTAAGGGCGTTATCAAGGGCATTGACCGGGCCATTTCCCACAGCCGCTGTGTGTTCAATCTTACCACCTACTCTAACCATTATGGTGGCTTCGGAAGGAGAGGGAGAATCATCTTCGCCCTTCTCATCTATCACACGAAAACCTATCAAGTCAAAGTGCTTTCTACTGGTCCCAAGGGCTTTCTTCATTAAGATCTCAAAGGATGCGTCAGCACCCTCAAACTGATAACCCTGGTTTTCCATGTCTTTCATCTTTCTTAAGATATCAAGGGCGATGGGATTGTTGTCTTTGAGGTCTATACCAAACTCAGCGGCCTTCGATAGTATATTGCTTTTGCCTGCGAGGTCTGAGATCAAGATTCTTTGCTTACTACCCACCAGTTCCGGTCTAATATGCTCATAGGTCTCGGGGTTTCTCTTGACAGCGCTCACGTGTATGCCGCCCTTGTGGGCAAATGCGGAATCACCCACATACGGCTGGTGTTTATTGGGGCTGAGGTTAGCCAGTTCATATACAAACCTCGATACCTCTCTGAGCTTTCTCATCTGTTCGTCGGATATGCAATCGATCTTCAGTTTCAACTTCAGACCGGGGATCACGGAACAGAGGTTGGCATTTCCGCAACGTTCCCCGTACCCGTTGATAGTACCTTGAACCTGTTCTACCCCTGACCTGACTGCGACTATAGTATTCGCCGCCGCCATCTCCGAATCGTTATGGGCATGAATACCGAGAGGTATATCTATATCCCTTCGGACCTCTCCTATTATAGTTTCTATCTCAAAGGGCATAGTCCCGCCATTTGTGTCGCACAGAACAATGCAATCAACCCCTGCATCTGTTGCAGATTGGAGGGTCTTCAACGCATACTCAGGGTTGGCCTTGTAACCATCAAAGAAATGCTCTGCATCATAGAACACCTCTGGGACGTTCGATTTCAAGAATCGTAGTGAGTTGTGGATAATCTCCAGATTCTCACGGAGGGATATCCTCAAAGCGTCCCTGACATGTAGGTCCCATGTCTTACCAACTATAGCCACTACCGGTGTGCGAGACTCAATTAACGGTACTATATTCCCGTCATTTTCAGGAGAGGTGCCTTTTCTGGCAGTGCTACCCAGGGAGACCATCTTGGTGTTGCGTAGATGGATATCCCGGATCTCTCTGAAGAACTGCACGTCTTTCGGGTTTGAGCCTGGCCATCCACCCTCAACATAGTGAACCCCTAGCACGTCCAGCTTCTCGGTGATCCTTATCTTATCCTCAACAGAAAAGGTTACGTCCTCAGCCTGGGTTCCGTCTCGCAGTGTAGTATCATATATCCTTACCATTCTCATCTTGAAATCTTCTCCTTCTCCCCCAAGCCGAATGCGTCATGGAGAACCCTAACCGCCAATTCCGTATACTTTGATTCAATTACACAGGAGATCTTGATCTCTGAAGTGCTTATCATCATAATATTTATACCCTCGTTGGCAAGGACAGTAAACATAGTTGCGGCAACCCCGGAGTGACTCCGCATACCTGTCCCAATGATAGAAACCTTTGATATGTTTGGATCAGCCAGGACATCCTGTGCGTTGATCTCTTTGGCGGTAGCCTTAACTAGCCTCAGGGCCTTTTCAAAATCATCCTTGGGAATGGTAAATGTAAGGTCTGTGAGATCATCTGTGCCTACATTCTGTATTATCATGTCCACGACGATATCGGCTTGTGAAATGGGGGTAAATAGCCTCGAGGCCGTACCAGGTCTATTAGGTACTTTTGTAACCGTGATCTTAGCCTCATCCTTATTGTAGGTAACACCTGAAACAACTGCACTCTCCATATCCTTATCCTCCTCGGTTACAATGGTTCCTGTGCTATCTTGAAAACTAGACCTTACGTGAATCGGCACCTTAAACTTCTTGGCAAACTCAACAGATCTGGTTTGAAGGACTCTCGCTCCGAGGCTTGCCATCTCTAGCATTTCATCATAGGATATCCTCTCTAATTTCCTAGCCTCTGAACATATGTTTGGATCCGTGGTATAGACCCCTTCCACATCCGTGTATATCTCGCAAACATCAGCCTTAAGGGCCGCTGCAATAGCCACGGCACTAGTATCAGAGCCTCCCCTCCCTAATGTTGTTGTGTCACCCCTATCATCAACGCCCTGGAACCCAGCAACTATTACAACCTTCCCGCTGGAAAGCTCTTCCAGGATCTTATCTGAGTCAATCTTGACAATACGTGCTCTACCGAAAGCGCTGTCTGTCTCTATCTTAACTTGATGGGCCAAAAGGGATATAGCATTCACCCTCAATGACTTTAACGTCATGGCAAGCAGAGAAACGCTCACCTGTTCCCCGGTAGATATAAGGACGTCCATTTCTCTTTTATCAGGTTCATCTGAGATATCCAAGGCAAGGTCCAGAAGCCTGTCCGTTTCCCGACCCATGGCAGACAAAACCACAACTACATGGTTCCCGTCACCATGGGTATCTTGTATCCGGCGGGCCACAGCCTTGATCTTTGGCACATCGCCTACCGAAGTACCTCCGTATTTCTGTACTATCACTGCCACCTGTCCACCCTCTTTCTCAAGCCAAAAGAAGCACTCACGGAATTTTTCCTTACTTTCTTTATATATGAAACCTATATTTGGATGGCTACTAAGGAACTGGAAATAAATAACTCATCGTTTTCGCATCCCTGCTTCAGGCCATCTTCAACCGATTCTCAATCACAAAATCCCCGACATAGTTCTGCTATGCCTGCGGTTTTGTTCAATCTGATCGACTAAACCTGACCTAAATCAGAACGCGAATTCCAATGATTTATTTATTTCCAGTCCCTTAACGTAAAATTTTAAATAGGCATATTGGCACATGATTGTCAAGAACAAAAATTTTTTGCCTCTCATACTACGGCAATCATTTTGAAAATGCCGGAAAAACTCTTGACAAAAACACAATGTTTATGGTATTTCACATGTGTATTCAGTTTACATGAATGAACGCTTGCTCAATTATTGAATTGTCAATATTCTAACAATGCATTTTTGAATTCTTCGGCATTTTATAGTTATTTATGGCATCCTTCATCAAAGCTATAGGAGCGTAACCTATTTATGACCCAAGGATTTCCCTTAATAAATAAGAAGAGGATTTTAACTTGAGCTTTTTAATAGCAGTGGCCGGAAAAGGGGGGATAGGTAAGACAACCCTTGTCGGTCTGATAATACGTACCCTAAAACGCATGGGGAAAGTCCCCATACTAGCTGTTGATGCAGATTCAAATATGAATCTGGCGGAGACGATCGGATTTCATCAGGGCGACACTGTTGGGACTATTCGCGAAAATTTCTCTTTAGATTTCTCAAAGATGCCGGCAGGGATGGGAAAAGAGGCCTTTCTGGAGTTAAAGCTAAATGAGATTTTGATGGAAGGCGAGGACGTGGACATTCTGGCCATGGGCAGAGGCGAAGGCCCTGGGTGCTACTGCCCCATTAATAACATGCTTAAAAGGTTCTTGGATGTCCTCATCAAGAATTATCCTTTTGTGATACTGGACAATGAAGCTGGGATGGAGCACCTGAGTAGGCGCATCCTACAGAGAATCGATGCGCTATTGATAGTCTCAGATCCCACACCAAAAGGGGTGAGAACCGCTGGTAGGATCAGAGACCTGGTCGGTGAGCTAAAACTGGCCATAGGAAATAGCTATTTTGTTTTGAACAGGATAAATGACGAGTTAGCACCCAGTATCCAGACCGAGATGAAAAAGCAGGGATTCAATTCCTTTTACGGTGTTCCCATGGACGCCTTGATATATGATTATGATCTCTCGTTGAGGCCTTTGACAGATTTACCTGATGAATCTGTTGCAGTGAGGGCAGTAAATAGGATTCTCGACGAGGTGATTCATTAGTACTTTTTAGGAAAAAGGCCGATTTAATATCTGAAAACCTATAGACGAGTATAGACGAGCGGGATATAAAAGATTTATTGGCGTCTATCCCAAGGGCTAGCGCTCTAAAAGGTAGGAAAGGGCCATAAATGCCGGAAAGTAGAAACCGGGTTGTCAGAAAGGACTTGATTTATTTTAAATTGATTTGTTTATTTTCACATTGAATTCAATTATATCGGGGAGGGGGGGAAATGGCAGCAAAGATTATTAGCGGAACAGAGGTGGCAAAACAGATCAGGGAAGAACTGAAGAAGGAAGTAAGCGAGTTAAAGGAAAAGCATGATGTGGTACCAGGGTTGGTGACGATTCTGGTCGGAGAGAACCCGGCATCCATAAGCTACGTTACCGGCAAACAAAAGACTGCCAAGGAGTTGGGGTTTTATTCCCTGCAGGACAACCAACCGGACGACATCAGTGAGGAAAAATTGCTGGGCTTGATTGACCAGTATAACAAGGATCCCAAGATCCATGGCATACTGGTGCAATTGCCGCTACCGAAAAGCATCAATGAAACTAAGGTGCTCTATGCTATAGATCCGACGAAGGACGTGGACGGTTTCCATCCGGTCAACCTGGGAAAATTGATGATAGGTGAAGCGGATTACCTTCCCTGTACGCCTGCAGGAGTCCAACAACTATTACTGAGGAGTGGCACAGAAACCAACGGGGCGGATGTTGTGATTGTGGGACGAAGTAACATTGTGGGCAAACCGGTTGCCAATATTCTTCTGCAAAAGCAAGAGGGGGCAAATGCAACAGTAACCGTCTGCCACACAAGGACAAAGGACATGGCATCCCATACCAAAAGGGCCGATATTCTCATAGTTGCAGCCGGCAAACCGAAGGCCATAACAGCGGATATGGTAAAAGACGGAGCCGTTGTCATTGATGTTGGGGTCAACCGTATCGGAAAGACGGAATCTGGAAAGGCGAAACTGTGTGGGGATGTTGATTTCGATGCTGTCAAAGAAAAGGCCGGCGCCATTACACCTGTACCAGGAGGGGTTGGTCCCATGACTATAACCATGTTGATGATTAATACCGTAAAATCAGCCAAGGTTCATGCCGGACTGCTTTAGATAGTATCCATCAGAAATTTTGAAACTCATTTGAATTATGCCCTTAAGCCATTGTCAGGGGGACTGTTCGTTTACTTCTTATGAACTACTTTGTCATAAGGTATTCGTTCTTCGTGTAATAGTGGCTTATCTGTAGACAGGGGTTTTAGATAAGGCTTTACGTATAACAAGTAACCGAATAGCCCCCCCGACAATTTGTAGCTCATAATTGAGTTTCAAAATTTCTGATCCATTTGTTTTGTTAACCTGCAGAGGGAGGTAGAGAGTTAATGGCTTTTGAAATCACAAAAACACATTATACTGGAAAGATTAGGGAGGTAACCCTTGGAGGTGGCGAAAAAACTGTAACGGTTGGGGGAGAAACCGCCTATCCGTTTTACATGTTTGAGGGAGAGATGCCCAACCTCCCAAAGATCGCCATGGAGGTCTGGGATATGGAGCCGGAAGAATGGCCGGATGCGGTTATGGAACCATTCAAAGATGTTTCAAAAGATCCTGCGGCTTGGGCGAAGAAGTGTGTGGAGGAATACGGCGCAGACATGATCATGGTACAGCTCAAAAGCACCGATCCAAACGGCCCTAACAAAGGCCCTGAGGAAGCTTCTGCAACGGTGAAAAAGGTATGCGAGGCCGTCGATGTTCCAGTGGGGGTATGGGGATGTGGTGATAAGGAAAAGGATAAGGAAATCTTGAAAAAGGTTGCGGAAGATAATGATAGTAAGAACCTACTTCTGGGTCCTGTCGAAGAAGCAAATCATAAACAGATCGGGGCGAGCGCTTTAGGGTTTAAGCAATCTCTTATCGCCTCGTCTCCTATAGACATCAACCTGGCTAAACAACTAAATGTCTTGTTGGATAACCTTGGAGTGGGTTCAGAAAAAATTGTTATCGATCCGACTACCGGAGGGCTGGGGTACGGTCTCGAGTATTCCTATTCTGTTATGGAGAGGATTCGTATGGCAGCTCTGACCCAGGAAGATGAGAAGCTCCAAAGCCCTATAATCAATTCTCTCGGTGGGGAGATATGGAAGTGCAAAGAGGCCAAACAAAGTCTTGAAGAAGCCCCTACCCTGGGCGATCCAGCGAAACGCGGAATCATGCTGGAGTCTGTTGGGGCTGTTACTTACCTCATGGCCGGTTCGGATATCCTCGTCTTGAGGCATCCGGAAAGCGTCAAGATGGTTAGAGAGTTTATCGGTTTGATGATTACCGGCGATCTTGCAATGAGTCCTGATAAGATTGCCGCCAAGCTCAGTGCGATCAATGTCAAACCGGAAGGTGATTTCCCGAAGATCGAAAAGATAGAGGTAAAAGAAAAACCAAAGGAAGAGAAGAAAGAGGTGCCCAAGGCCCCTCCAAAGGTAGAGGCCAAACCGGAACCGAAAGAGGAGAAGAAGGTAGAGGCGCCCAAGGCCCCTCCAAAGGTAGAGGCCAAACCAGAACCGAAAGAGGAGAAGAAGACAGCGGAAGAGGAAGCCAAGGCAAAGGCTGAAATTGAGGCTGAAGCAGCGGCAAAAGCAAAGGCTAAGGCAGAAGCTGAGGTAGAAGCAAAGGCAAAGGCCGATGCAGAAACTAAGGCAAAGGCCGATGCAGAGGCTAAGGCAGCGGCCGATGCAAAAGCAAAGGCTAAAGCAGAGGAGATAGCAAAAAGAGAGACCGAAGAGGAAAAGATAAGGGAACAGAGGGCAAAAGAGAAGGATGATCTCCTTGCCAGGAGGGCGGCCGAGCAAGCTAAAGAGGTTTCAATGACCCCCGCTGCCGTTCAGAAGACCGAGTTAGAGAAGATATTGGAAAAGTTGGACAGGATACATAGAAGATAATAATCGATTGATGATTGCCCCTTATCGATTTCCATAAGCGAGGGTCAATTATGGTATTTAGATCGACAGTCATAAATTGAAAATCTTTTAAATATTAAATAAGGAGGACCTTCTAATGGCAGAAGAGAAACCAAAGGTAGCTAAAGCGGTAAAAGAGAAGAAAGCGGTCGATCCGGTTGAGGCTTCAATCGATGTTGCAACACAAGAGATGATCGTTCGTTCCCAGGAATTGGGAGTGGAAACGGTATTCGATAGGGCACAGAACATGAAACCCTGTAATATCGGAATTCAGGGGACATGTTGTAAGAATTGTGCCATGGGACCATGCCGTCTCCCCCTTCCAAAAGCTGGTATAGAAGGGGACGATGAAAGGAAGGGTCTTTGCGGCGCAACTGCAAATACTATTGCAGCACGTAATTTTATCAGAATGATAGCGGGCGGAGCGTCTGCGCATTCTGATCATGGACGGTGTGTGGCAGAGGTGTTTTTGTCTGCGGCAAGGAAAGAGACCGATGCATATAAGATAAAGGATACGGTAAAGCTTATTGCTGTTGCGAAAGATCTTGGTGTTGCCACCACTGTTGAGGTGGACGGCAAAGAAATTGATAGAGATCTCGATGAAATAGCGGTTGAAGTGGGCGAAGTTGCTTTAAACGAATGGGGCAAGGCCGAAGGAGAACTTCTATATCTCAAAAGAGCGCCTGAGGCAAGATATGAAATCTGGAAAAAGCAGGGTGTGCTCCCGAGAAATATAGACAGGGAGATCGTCGAGATCATGCACCGGACCCACATGGGAGTTGATCAAGATTACAAAAACCTCATCAAGCAGGGAACCAGGGCCGCAATAGCCGATGGCTGGGGCGGTTCCATGCTTGCGACCGACCTTCAGGATATCCTCTTCGGGACGCCTTCACCCCTCCAGTCAGAAGCCAACCTAGGCATTATGAAGGAAGATCATGTGAACATTATCGTTCACGGACATGAGCCTGTGCTCTCAGAGATGATCGTAGCAATGGCTCAAACCGAGGAGATGATCAACTATGCAAAGGAAAAAGGCGCAAAGGGCATTCAGCTTGGTGGTATCTGTTGTACGGCAAATGAGATGCTCCAACGCCACGGTATCCCTCTGGCAGGGACATTCCTGCAGCAAGAGCTTGCAATAATAACAGGCGCCTGTGATGCAATGGTCGTGGATATCCAGTGCGTCTTCCAGAACCTGGCTAATGTTGCAAAATGTTTTCATACCAAGCTGATAACGACCCATCCCATAGCCAAGATGGAACAGGACAATGTGATCCATATAGAATTTGACGAACATCATGCAATTGAAGACGCCAAACGGATCGTCAAAATGGCTATTGACAATTTTACAAACCGCGGAACAGAGGTAATGATCCCGCAGCACAAGGCAACCCATGTGGCGGGATTCGGTGTTGAATCGATCCAATATCACCTTGGAGGCACCTTTCGCGGAACGTACTACACACTTAATGATAATATAATCAATGGCCGAATCCGCGGCGTCGCAGGTGTGGTAGGTTGCAACAACGCCAGGACCAGGCATAACGAAGGGCACCTTACTGTTGTAAAGGAACTGCTCAAGAACGACGTTATCGTGCTCACAACCGGGTGTACTGCGATCGCCTGCGCCATGGAGGGTCTTCTGACACCGGAATCCGCCGCAGTCTACTGCGGACCTGGCCTGGCAGAGGTGTGTGAGACCGTGGGTATCCCCCCTGTCCTTCACATGGGTTCATGTGTTGACAACAGTCGTATTCTTTTGGCTGCAACAGAGGTTGTCAAGGCAGGCGGACTCGGAAAGGATATATCTGATTGGCCCGTTGCAGGAAGCGCGCCGGAATGGATGAGTGAAAAGGCCATAAGCATCGGTCAGTATGTTGTCGCTTCAGGTATATACACGGTATTTGGGGTCACTTTCCCCACATCCGGGGCACCGGAATTCCATAATTATCTCTGCAAAGAATTTGAGAAGATCTATGGAGGCATGTGGGATATCGAGCCTGATCCGATCAAGCACGCACATTTGATGATCGCCCATATAGACAAAAAACGGAAAGAACTAGGCATTGACAAGGCCAGGGAGAGGGTCCTTATGAGTATGGCGGATCGCCAGGCCCTTTAATTCGTAGTGTGTGTATTGTTCATACTAACTCAATGTTAACTAGTAAAGGTTTATAGATAGATCCTCAAAAAAGGAGGAAAATATGTCAAAATTAGTAGCATTTGCAGCCATTCAGGGCGGCTATAAAGTTGTATCGCAGGTTGAAGGGGAACTGAGAAATGCCCTTGAAAGTCATGATGCAAGTTCAAAGATAGGATTTCCGAATACCGCATACTATCTGCCGGTCATCTATTCTCTTACAGGCATGAAGTGTGAGACCCTCGAAGATTTACAGGAACCGATGGAATTTGCCCGCGGTCTGCTTCCACCGCACATAAAGAGCAAGAATCATCTCCCATACCTTGGTCCCCTTCTGGATGCAGGTATGGCGGCCCTTTTTGCCTATGAGGTAAGCGAGGCAATACGGATATTCAATGAGCCCGATTTTTATATTCCACAGGAAGACCCTGATATTGAAGCAGGTAAAATATGGGTCGGTCCCGCTGATGACACAATCTTGAGAAAACGCGGGGTCGAGTTTGTCGACGGTTCCGCTCCGGGTTTTGCAGCGATTGTAGGGGCAGCGCCCGATTCCGAAACAGCCAAGATGATCGTGGAAGATTACCAGAAGAAGAGCCTCTATATTTTCTGCGCCGCGAACCATAACGGCAGAACAGTGACTGAACAGTGCATTGATGCTGGGATGCAGATCGGATGGAATACGAGGATCGTTCCTTTTGGTCCTGATATCTCATCAGCCATATTTGCCTTAGGGTTTGCAAACAGGGCTGCAATGGCATTTGGCGGTGTTCAACCCGGCGATTCCAGGAAGATGCTTTTGTATAATAAAGAGAGGATCTTCGCCTTTGTAAACGCCCTCGGCGACATCGGGACCGAGTGGGCGGTAGCAGCAGCCGGTTGCGTTAACTGGGGGTTCCCTACCCTGGCGGACACCGATATCCCCGAGGTTCTTCCCACAGGTTTATGCACCTATGAGCACGTTATAGCCAATGTGCCCCATGATGAAATGTGTCAGAAGTCCGTTGAAGTAAGAGGGCTTAAGGTTACGGTCTCAGAGATCGACATACCCCTTTCGTTTGGTCCGGCGTTTGAGGGCGAGCGGGTCAGGGGTCAAGATCTGCACTGTCAGACAGGCGGCGGCAAGAAACAATGCACGGAGCTGGTCAAGATGGCCGAGATGAATGAGATCGAGGACGGCAAGATAGAGATAATAGGTCCGGACATCAAGGATTTAAAGGAAGGGGACACCTTCCCATTAGGAATCTATGTCCAGATTGCAGGCCGTGAGTTCCAGTCCGATTTTGAGCCGATCATTGAACGTCAAATTCATCATTTGACAAATTATATACAGTATATCATGCACATTGGACAGCGCGATATTGCATGGATACGGGTGAGCAAGGCGGCTATGGAAAAGGGATTTTCCCTTAGGCATCTCGGGGTTGTCCTCCACGCCAAGTTTCACCAGGATTTTTCAAACATATTGGATAAGGTACAGATAACACTTTATACAAACCAGGAAGATGTTGACAAACTAACGGAAAGGGCGAGGGCCGAATACAAGGCAAGGGATGAACGCGTTGAAAAGATGAAAGATGAGGACGTGGAAACATATTACTCCTGCACACTCTGCCAGTCCTTTGCCCCCAACCATGTGTGTACTGTAAGCCCGGAGAGAACAGGTCTTTGCGGGGCATATAACTGGATGGACTGTAAGGCGGCATTTGAGATCAGTCCCACAGGGCCTAACCAACCCATAGAAAAGGGCGAGTGCGTTGATCCGAAGCTCGGCCAGTGGAAAGGGGTCAATGACTTTGTGTTCAAGGCGTCAAGGGGTAATGTAACGCACTACAACTTCTATTCCATGGTGCATGATCCCATGACCACTTGCGGATGTTGCGAGTGCATTGCGGCGATGCTTCCAATATGCAATGGCGTAATGACTGTCGGCAGAGACTACGCAAGCGAAACCCCCTGCGGAATGAAGTTCACTACCCTTGCAGGCGTAATGGGCGGAGGTGCCGCTTCGCCAGGATTTGTGGGCCATTCAAAGTTCAATATTACCCAGGGCAAATTCATATTGGGTGACGGTGGGCTTCTGCGCATGGTGTGGATGCCCAAGGGTCTCAAGGAGGAGCTCAAAGAGCGGATCATGAAGCGGGGAGAGGAAATGGGGGTTCCCGACCTTTTTGACAGAATCGCTGATGAAACCGTTGGGATCACCGAGGAAGAGATTCTTCCTTTTCTCCAGGAAAAGGACCATCCTGCCTTGAAGATGGACCCTCTCGTGGGTTAAATTATGGAGTGTAGGCGGTCCTTGCTGAATGTGAGGATCGCCTTACGTATATAATAGCTGAGGAGGAATAAATCATTATGGCGCTTACAGGCATAGAAATTTTTAAGATGCTTCCCAAAACAAATTGCAAAGAATGCGGGGTTGCAACCTGCCTTGCGTTTGCCATGAATCTGGCAGCGGGAAAGGCGGAACTATCTGCTTGCCCCTATGTCTCGGAAGAGGCAAAGGAAAAACTTGCAGAGGCGTCGGCCCCACCTATACACCAGCTAAAGGTGGGATATGGGGACCGGCAAGTCACGGTGGGAGGAGAAACGGTTCTCTACCGCCACGAGAAGACTTTTTTTAATCCCACGGGGTTAGCCGCGTTATTGACTACGGATATGGATGCAGATACAGTAGATATGAAGCTCCGGAAGTGGGATACCTATCAATACGAGAGGGTGGGTCTCAACCTGAGACCGGAACTCGTTGCAATCAAAGATACGAACGGGGATGCGGGAAAGTTCGAGACCCTGGTAAAGCAGGTAGCGGAAACGAGCAATTTCAGCTCCATCCTTATGAGCGAGGATGCAGAAATAATGGGCGCAGGTCTCAAGGCAAAAGAAGGAACCAACCCCCTGATTTACGCTGCCACCAATGACAACTTCGACGCGATGGCAAAACTGGCGGAGGAGAGCAAGTGCCCTTTGGCCATCAAAGCTACGGATATCGACAATTTGATCGAGCTTTCGGATAAAGCTACGGCCATGGGGTTAAAAGACTTGATTCTTGATTCAGGAGCAAGGTCTTTAAAGCAGGTTTATGAGGATCAGATCGTTATGAGGAGGGCTGCGCTTCTCGCCAAGAATAAGTCCCTAGGCTTTCCCACGATTTGCCTCCCCTTTGAGATGGCAGAGACCCTGGAGCAGGAAACACTTGCCGCCTCGATGTTGATCGCAAAGTATGGGAGTATGGTGGTCATGTCCGATTTCGACGGTGCGACCCTCTTCCCGATGCTTCTCGAACGTTTGAACATCTATACAGATCCCCAACGTCCTATGGTGGTTACCGAGGGGATTTATGAAATCAATAATCCCGATGAAAATTCACCGATATGTATTACCTCCAATTTTGCCCTCACTTACTTTATCGTTTCCGGTGAAATCGAAGGCAGCAAGGTTCCTACCTGGCTTTTGATAATCGATACGGAAGGGCTTTCAGTGATGACAGCCTGGGCAGCAGGTAAGTTCGTGGGTGATTCCCTGGGGATCTTCATGAAAAAATGCGGTATTATGGATAAGGCGAAAACAAAGAAGGTGATTATTCCAGGGTATGCCGCTTCTATCAGCGGAGATCTGGAAGAAGAGCTGGGAGATTGGGAAGTAGCCATCGGACCGAGAGATGCCGCCCATATCCCTGCTTACTTGAGGCAGTTGGCTGCATAAAGAATAAAACCCCATGGAACAAGAAGAGAAGAATATACGGTATGGGCAAATAGTTCTTTGCCCATACCGTATTACTGTTTTTTTATTTTCGTGGAATCTGTGATAAGCTAATTATGCTGAAAAGGAAGGGGAAGACATGTTACGAATCGGAGAAAATTTGAATGTAATGGTGACGAAAATAGGCGCTGCTATGAGGGATAAGGATCCCGGTCCCATCCAGGAACTGGCGAAAGCGGAAGCAGAGAAAGGGGTAGACTGGATCGATATCAATCTGGGACCGGCAAGAAAAGGCGGACCAGAATTGATGGAGTGGATCGTAAAGACGGTTCAGGAGGTGGTGCCGGATATACCCCTGGCCCTGGATACTTCAAATGTAGAGGCCATCGAGGCGGGGTTGAAGGTGCATAAGGGAAAAGCGATGATAAACTCAATCATGGCAAGGCCCGAAAGGATGGAGGCCATGATCCCGCTTGCCGTGAAATACAATGCCCAGGCCATAGCTTTACTGTGGGGGCCTTCCGGCATGCCCCGGGACGAAAATGAGAGATCGGAACTCACCGTTACTTTGGTTTCCGCCATGCTGGAAGCCGGCATGGCCCCTGAAGACATCATTTTGGATCCGATCATGACACCGGTCAATGTGCAGCAAGATCAGATTAAGAGCATGATAAATTTCATGATGATGTTCCCGGATATAGCAGAAGCCTTGGCGCCGGGGATGAAATCCACCTGCGGTCTCTCGAACGTCTCTAATGGGGCGCCTGAGCACTTGAGAGCCATACTGAACCAGACATTCATCGTGATTATAGAGAAATATGGCATGTACTCGGCGATTGTTGACGCCTTTGATGACGAAATGACTGCCTTTTGCAAGGGAGAGAGACCAAAGATAAAGAAGCTCATTGAGGATGTGTGCGACGGCAATGAGCCTGATCCAGCCTCATTTACAAAAGAAGAACTCGATTATGTGAAAACAGCCAAGGTTCTTCTAGGGCATTCCTTATATTCGGATTCATGGCTCGAACTGTAGCTTAGGCACTGGCCCCTTGACTTTGGCAAGTTTCGGTCATATATTAAAGGATAGGGATGAAATAACTTCCTCAAGTCTTTAAAGACCCTATAAGATGTCGCGTATAACGTTCGTATCTCATATAGCCTTTTTAGGATTGGGGGCCCTCACCTGAGGGAAATATCCCAGTCTAGTAGTATATTTACAGGAGGTGAATAGTGGAGACAATTAGACTGAGAAAAGATAGAGCGGACCTCAAGTTTAAAAAACTGGTCTCACCTCTCAGCAAACTCAATTTGTGTCTTACATGTGGAACATGTGTCGGTGGCTGCCCAGTGGCAGACTGGGAAGGGATGGACCCCAGAAAACTGATCCGTATGATTGCTTTGGGTATGGAACATGAAATACTCGATTCAAATTGGCCGTGGCAATGCACCAATTGCCAGCGATGTACATGGTCATGCCCCATGGGCATCAATCTTGGCCAGATAATAACACAATTCAGGGCTTCTCGTGCCAGAGACAAGTGTCCCGGCGAGATACAAAAGACAGCGGATAACCATCGTGAGATGGGCAACAACATGCGGCTGACCATAGAGGATGGGATTGAGACGTATGAGTGGATGGCCGAAGAACTGGAGGAAGAGCAGATTCCCGGGTTTGCGGTGCCTATCGATAAGGAGGGGGCTGAATTTTTCTGCACAATAAACTCAAAACAGCCTCAGTACTATCCCGGCGATCTTCAGTCGATCTACAAGATTTATCATGCGGCAGGAGTAGATTGGACTATCTCCTCAAAGTGGTGGGAGGGTACAAACTATGCCATGTTCACGGGCGATTTTGATACCTGGGAATATACCTTAAGAAAACAGGCCGATCGAGTCCATGAGTTGGGTTGCAAAACCATGGCCTATACAGAATGAGGCCACGGTTTATGGGCGACCCAGGTGGGTTACAAAAGGTTCAATATCGAGCACAGATTTGACGTAAAGAGCGTAGTTACCCTTTATGCGCAGTGGATCAGGGAAGGTAGGCTCAAGCTGGACCCCTCGAAAAATGAGGGTATAGTCACGTTGCACGATCCGTGCAATGCCGTTCGCAAGGCTAAGATAGATGGCTTTCATTCTATAGCGGATGACGCGAGGTTTGTACTGAACCATGTGGTTACTGATTTTGTCGAGTCGACACCTAATAGGGAGAACAATTTTTGCTGTTCCGGTGGAGGTGGGGCATTGATAAACGGTTTTGCCAGGGCGAGGAGTTATTACGGAATGGTAAAACTCGATCAGATCAAAAGGTCTGGCGCAACTAAGGTCTGCACGCCGTGTGTAAACTGCTACGATGGCATCAACAACATCGCAACTGCGCATAAGAAAGATTATGCGTTTGAACCTGTGCACCTCTGGACCCTGTTGGCCAATGCCATTGTTTTGGATTGAGATGTTATGTCTTCACTGAACAAATGTGACAGATCCCAGGCCT
>Ga0209345_10001153_pt1 | contig 32201 bp, 29 predicted proteins | sample Cruoilmetagenom7_FD_187294 | JGI IMG/M metagenome (GOLD analysis project Ga0209345, IMG submission 187294) | Oil polluted marine microbial communities from Coal Oil Point, Santa Barbara, California, USA - Sample 7 (SPAdes) (version 2) | ecosystem: Environmental > Aquatic > Marine > Oil seeps ...
AAAAAGCGCTTATGAAAGTAACTCTAAAATGTTTTCACTTTTTGCTAAACCACATGTTGCACTTGATCAAACTCCGACAATAGATAAAACACTTCCTAAAAAAGCTCAAGACGCAAAAGAGTTATCTATGAAAAACTTGATGGTTAATACGTACATAGCTAATGACAATTACTACAAAGTAACTGCTTAAACTGCTACCTTAATCTTCTTGCCATGCATCTGTTTTAACTACTCTATCATCGTCAAAGTACTTTAATTTAAAAGCTTTATAACATTTTCCTTCACTTATATCCATAACAGCTACTTGAAGAATTTTTTTACATTTTTTTGGAATATCAAAATGACCTTTCATCCCTGTTAAAAACTGCTTTAGAGGAACTTTCTCATCCATACCTATAACATTGTCTCTACATCCGCTAAGACCAATATCTGTTAAGTATGCAGTACCGTTTGCAATTTGAAAGTCGTCTGTGCTAACATGAGTGTGCGTACCTATAATCCCACTTACCTGACCTTGAAGAAGCATCATCATACCACGTTTTTCACTTGTAACCTCAGCATGAAAATCTATAAAAATATTTTCAATGCCATTTTCTTTTAACTCTTTTACTGTTGTTTGTGCTTTTCTAAAAGCATTATCACACATTGGCATAGAGTAGTGTCCCATAAGATTTAAAACTGCTAACTTTTCACCGGCTACTTCATAAACCTTACAACCTGTTCCAGGTACACCATCAGGATAGTTATGTGGACGAAGAAGTTCATGCGTTTCAAACAAAGGGATAATATCTTTTTTATCCCAAGTATGATTACCACCACTCATAACATCAATTCCACATGCCACAAGTTCATTACAATTTTTTAAAGTCAAACCAAAACCATGAGAAGCATTCTCATAGTTTGCTATTACAAAATCAATTTTATATTCTTCTTTTATTTTTGCTAAATATGTTTTTATCATATCACGACCAGGACGACCAACAATATCACCTATAAACGCAATTCTCATTAAAGTACCTTTGGTTTGTTATTTCGTAAGTAAAAAAGTGTTACTTTAATAATATCGTCATCATCTTTAGAGTCTGATTTTATTGTCTCTTTTGAGTCATTAAAATATGTAAAAGTTATGTTTTGACCATAGTTTGTGATAGATTTTATACTTTTATCCAAACTTAGCAATTTAATAACCATCAATTCTATAAACTGTTTTGTAGGTGTATCTAACTCTCCAAATCTGTCTATTAATTCCTCTTCCACTTCATAGATTTCAACAGCCTCTTCACACTGAGAAAGTCGTCTGTATATATCTAAGCGTAATCTATCTTCACCTACAATCTCATCAGAGATATATGCCGATATAGTTAGTTTTATATCTACTTTTATTTTTTTACCCTCGGCGGTATTACTTAACTCTTTTATGGCATCTTCTAACATTCTAAGATAGAGTGAGTAACCTATGTTTTTAATATGCCCACTTTGAGCATCTCCAACTAAGTTGCCACCACCCCTAATCTCTAAATCATGGTGAGCTAAAACTGAACCACTTCCTAAAAATGAGTTTGACTCTAATGCTAAAAGTCTCTTTTTAGCTTCATCAGTTAATACTTCTTTATTTTTAACTATAAAGTATGCAAATCCTTCAACAGCCCCACGACCTACTCTTCCTCTTAACTGGTGCAAGTCTGCTATACCAAATCTGTCCGCGCCATCTACAATAATAGTATTTACCTTTGGCATGTGGATTCCACTTTCAATAATAGAAGTCGCAATCATCAAATCATACTCACCTGCTTCAAACTTCAGTAACTCTGTTTCGGTTTGAAGTGCCGGTATTTTTGAGTGAAGCATAACAATTCTTAAATCTGGAAGAAGTGCTTTTAGCTCACCTAGTTTTATTGGCATGTGGTCTATAGAGTTATGAACATAAAAAACTTGTCCACCACGGCGAAGTTCACGTAGTATCACCTCTTTTACAAGTTTTTCTTCATACTCTTTTACAAAGGTTCTAACACCCTGTCTCTCACTTGGTGGTGTAAGAAGTTGAGACATTGTTTTTATAGAGCTCAGTGCTTGGTTTAGTGAGCGTGGGATTGGTGTTGCACTCATGCTTAGCATGTGGACATTATGATAAAGTTCTTTTATCTTCTCTTTTTGTTTAACCCCAAACTTATGCTCTTCATCTATAATAACCATACCAAGTTTTTTAAACTCTAAACCAAAAAGGGAATGAGTTCCAACAACTGCATCTAAATCTCCACATGCCAAAGCTTTGATAATATTGTTTCTATCTTTAGTACTTACAAATCTATCCAACTTAGTAACTTTAATCCCCAAATCATCAAATCTCTCTGCTAGTGAGCGATAATGTTGAGCAGAGAGTAAAGTTGTTGGAACAATTAAAGCAGTCTGATAACCAGCCTTGTAAGTAGCAAAAATTGCATTCATAGCTACTTCTGTTTTTCCAAAACCAACATCACCACTAAGGAGTCTATCCATTATATGACCAGAAGAAACTTGAGTAAGTATTTCATCAACTGACTGAGTTTGATCCTCTGTATATTCAAATCCACTTAAAGACTGAAACTCTTTTAACTCTTTTTTATTTACAGATATTTTTGGTGCTTTAATCAAAGCTCTTGCTGCTGCTGTATTTAAAATAGCACCTGCAATCTCAAAGAGTCTCTTTTTAACCTTATCTTTTAATTTTCCGAAGCTACCCTTACCAAGCCTATCTAAAACTGGTGTTGAGCCTCCAGAGGCAATATATCTGTCTATAAAGTCTAAATTTTCAACAGGAAGTAAAATCTTATCATCACCAACATACTTAATAACTATAAAGTCTTTTACTCCACCAAGTATCTCTGTTTGCTCAATAGACTCAAAAATACCAACTCCATAATCTTCATGAACTACATAGTCACCTTTTTTTAAGTCATCTAAAAGAATCGCACTTTTTCTTCGTCTTCTTTTTTTCTCTGGTTTATTAAGAGAGATTACAAGCTCATCTTTGGATATAATATTTAAAATATAGGGAGCATAAACTTCTGTAATATTGTTAAGTTCAAAAACTCCCATCTGCTTCATTACTGCCTTGTTTGAAGCAATAATAGTTATCTTCTTATCTTTATGCACTTTTAAAAGTGAGCCAATATCTGCAACTATCAACTCTTTAAAGTTATCACTATCTGGTAAGAGTTCCAAATCAAATTTATCTCGTGAGATTTGAGGCTCATTTATACCATAAGCATCTACTAAAACATTATCCAAATTTCTTGATAACATTATATTTTTATCATCTAAAAAATTTGAAGCAAGATTCTCTAAATGCCAAAATCCTAAAGACGCAATATCTTTATTCATTGAATCAAACTCAGAATTTTGTACTTTTTTCTCTAAAGCATTAAATCCATCCTCATCAAGTGAGAAAAAAGCACTTGTAACTTCAAAACTATCTAGTTCATCTCCAAGAGTTCTTTGGGATTCAAGTTCAAAGAGTTTTATCTGCTCTATTTCATCATCAAAAAGAGAGATACGTATAGGGTTTGAATGTGAGGGCACAAATATATCTATAATATCTCCACGAAAAGATATCTCCCCCTCAACTTGAACCATATCAACAAAACTGTAACCCCAAAAGAGCATCTGCTCTTTAAAATTTTTTAAGTTTATGTTTGAGCCAAACTCTAAGTTTATTGATTTTAATAACTCTTCATCTGGCATGTGGAAAAGTAAAGTTTTTAGAGGGGAGATTATAAGGGGTTTATTTTTAGCCTTATGATATTTCCTAAGAGCAGATAGAAGTTGATGGACTTCCTCTTTATATACACGTAAATCATCGCCAAAAGTTGGACGAAAATCTGGAAATAATAAAACTTCTTTTTTAAAAAAATTTGATACAGCTTCTAATTCTTCTGCCTCTTTTGAATCTTCACAAATAAGTATTTCTAAATTATTTTTTTGTGCGGTTTTATAGTATTCATACAGGGAGTGTTGTGACATCATTTTCCTAGGAGTAAATTCTCATCAAAGAGTGATGAGAATGGGTTAGAGATTTATACTTTTATAACTGGTTCTATTTTTTTTGGAGTTTGTTTTGGTTTAATGTCTTTAACAACACTATTACCTTCAAAAATACCTTTTGACTCTATAACTAATTCAACAGATTCGATTGTTCCACTAACTCTTCCATCTGATTTTATTTCAACTTTATCAGCATTTATTGAACCTTCAACATAACCTTGAACTACAAGTCTTTTTGTTATCACGTCACCTTTTATATGTCCGTGTTTACCTATATTCACCTCATTATGTGAGTTAATAGAGCCCTCAAATTCTCCATCTACATAAAGGTTACATGTTAGATTCATTTCCCCTTTAATTGATGATCCGACCGTGATAATAGTTGTGCTCGAGTCGGGTTTGGTACTTTGATGTGGGCTGTCGCCGTTATTAAAGATTGCCATGGTATTTTTTTCTCCTTTTCAAATATTTCATTATAATTTTGCGCATCCCATTTTACAAACCAAAATGGATTTACTGGTCTAGACATAAACCTCACTTCATAATGCAAGTGTGGTCCACTACTCATTCCTGAACTTCCGGTATAAGCTAATAAATCACCTTTTCTTACAAATTTCCTAGATTTTATCACAACTTTCTTTAAGTGACCAAAATATGTCTTAAATCCATAATTATGTTGTATTATAACTAGATTACCGTATCCACTTTTCTTATGATACCCAGCATAGTCAACAATCCCATCTGCTGTTGCATAAACTGGTGTTGACATCTTAGCTTTCATATCAGTACCACGATGGAACTCTTTTCTTTTTAGAGTTGGATGGATTCTATATCCATATTTACTTGTTATACCTTTATAGATGATTGGTGAACCACTTGGAATAAACTGCAAAAGAGTAGCCATATCTTCTGAATTTAATTTTGCTAAATCAACTCTCTTTTGCAAAGGCATATCTTCAATAGGAGATAAGCCCATAAGTTCTTCAATATCACTAAGTGAATCAGATATTTTGTCTAACTCTTTTTTCTTATTTTCTAGTTTATTTTGAGCACCTTCTATACTTACATGTAGCTCTTTATTTTTATCTTGTAACTCTACATAATCATTTTGTTTTTTAGCTCTTTTTATCTCAATGGCATCAACTTCACTATTTAAATAAAGTATAGTTCCTATAGATATAACAGCGATTGCACCAAGAAATAATGCAGCATACATCATTGCTTGTTTTACAAAATGGTGCAAATTATATTGTTTCACACCATTATCATCATTAATTGTAACTGTAAAATGGTTATTCATTGTACCTACCTAAAAAAGCTTCTACCACACTAAATGAGCCAAAAACTAAATAGTTGTTATTTTTTTCACATTTATTAAAAGAGACATATTCTATCTCTAACTCTTTTAAAGTTCTATAAAGTAGCTCTTTAGTTTCTATTCTTTGCTCATTTATGTCAATAATTTCCACATGCCGAATTATTGGTTTTAATATTTGAAGTGTCTTTTTATACTCTTTATCTTTGTAAGTATTATAAACTAATATATATTTTTTGTCTTTTAGAGCATTTACTATAGATTCCGCTGCTAATGGGTTATGCCCTACATCCACGACAATATTATTACTAATTTTACTTACTCTTCCAAAGAGTTTAGAGTTACTAAAATTCTCTACTTTATACTTTAGATCTAAAAATTTTAGGCATGAGATACTAAGCTTTAAGTTATCTTGTAAATAACTAACTAATGAAAGTTCTTCTGATAATTGCTCTACATTTTTTATATCTTCATTATCTAAATATTCATCAACTTTATGAATACTTACCTTTTTAATAGCTGATAGCTCCTTAGCAATAGTATAAACTTCTTTATGTTTTTGAGTAGCTATAATAGCACTATTTTGTATTGCATTTAATTTAGTTCTAGCGATATCTTCTATACCTGAGCCTAAAAAAGCTTCATGGTCATAATCTATTGGAGTTACAAGAGTAAGGATTTTGTCAAATACCGCTGTTGCATCATGCTCTCCACCGAGCCCAGCTTCAAGAACTATATACTCACAACCATTGAAAACTAGCATTGCTAAAAATGTTGTATATTCAAAATAACTTAATGAATGGGAGTCTTCTTCTGTTAAAATATTCTGTAGTTTTTCATGTGCTATTTCAAGGGTTTCATAACTTGTGTTTGCCCCATTTAACCAAACTCTTTCATTGAAATCTATAATATGGGGAGATGTATAATGAGCAGTTTTATATCCCATATTAAAAAGTGCAGTCGCTAAAAAGCGACCTGTTGTTCCTTTTCCATTTGTACCAATAAGATGAATAATTTTAGCACTTGAAAAATTCGATTTTATTTTTTGATATACCCTTGGCATACGAGTATAGTCAATCTCATTATAATAAAGGGGTTTCTCCTCTAAAAAAGCTTGAAGCATCTAATGAGCAACTCTATTTCTACCCTCTGATTTTGCTTTATATAAATACTCATCAGAAGAATTAACAACAGCTTTTAGTGACATATGAGTTGCTCTCTCAGATACTCCACAACTAACTGTTACATTGATTCTTTGACCTTTGTACATAAACTTTGCTTTTTCAACATGAGCTCTAACTTTCTCAGCAAATATAACTCCACCTTTAGTATCAGTCTCACTTAGTATAGCCATAAATTCTTCACCACCAAAACGTCCAATAATATCAACAGTTCTTGCTTCTTTTTTAATTATTTTTGCAAAAGCAGAAAGGACTGCATCACCAGCATCATGACCATAATTATCATTTACATCTTTAAAATGGTCAAGGTCAAACATTACAATAGAATAATTGTGTCCATATCTTGTAAATTCTGCTTCTTTTACATTCATTAGTTCATCTAAGGCTCTTTTATTATAAAGTTTCGTTAAAAAATCTTCTTTAGATTCTTGTTTTGCCACTTCAAGTTCTTCCTCTAGTTTACGAATTTTTTTACCTAGCTTATTTACTTCCCCACTATGATTTTGTAAATCTTTACTTAATAGTTGAGTATTTTCTTCTAAAGCAAGAGCGATTGTAAAAAGCTTCTTATGTGCTATCTTGAAATTTGTAGTATCAGCTTCATTATATAATTCTAATTCATGTTTTATTTTTTGAATCTCATGAGTTGAATTGTCTGATTTTTCTATCATATCTATTAGTCTAAGAGATAATTTATCTAAAACACCATCAATAGATTCAACCATCTCTTTAACACTATCTTTATCAAGTGCTATTCTAAGTGATATTGCAGATTTAACCTCATCAGACACACTTACGCTGTCTAAAAGTGAAGGATTCTTTCTAATTTTCTCACTTAAATTTGCTATTTTATCATTAGCACTTGAAGCAATAGATGGAACTAAAGATGCAACAAGTAGATTAGAAACCTTAGATAAATCAGCAGCAGTGACAGAGGTAGATGAAGTTGTTAGAGGAATATTTAAATTTTGAATACTCTCTTTTAAATTTGTATTATCAATTTTTCCTAAAGCAGTTAAACTTTGTAAAAAAGTATCATCATATGTTGTTAAAAAATTAATCCATAACTGTCTAAATTGATCTATTTGTGATGCATTTGGAGTTTGGTTTATCAAATCAATACTTTTTGCAGCTAAATCACTAGCCTCCTTATTATGTAAAACCTCAATCACTTGAAGTATCCTTTTAACTAAGGCAGTTTGTGCATCAAGGGTTTCTATACATTGACTAGGGTTTGTTCTATTAAGTTTAGCAATAATAAATCGAGTAAATTCTTGCATAGTTTTAATTCTATACTGAGTAAGTTCTTTTTGAAATTCTTTATTTAGGGTTTTAGTAAATTTATCTATATGAGAACAATCTTCAGTAATCATTCCAGCTTTTGTAGCTTCTTTACAAAATGCTTCTGAATAGGCATCTGGAGTTAATAGTTTACCTTCTAACTCAAGTCTTTTTATAGCTTTTTTTATAATACCTTGTATAGTCATAATTAATTCCTTATTTTTATTTCTCTTTTTTTGCTCTCGCACCCTCTGCCGATATTTGTGCTACAAATGATTTTATAGCCTTTGCTGAACTAAATTTAATCGCATCAAATCTTTCTTTATCTGTTATTACAGCATTTGCAGTAACACTGAAATCATAAGTACCTTTAGCAATATATTTTTTACTTTTACCTTCTGTTTCTTTTACAATTCCCAAGTTAATCGTTGTTCTATAAGCTACAATAAAACCATCAGAGTCATACTGAACAGGTGAATATGAAGGAGTTCCAAGAGTTAATACTAAATGTGTTGAAGAGAACTCTTTACTAACTAAAGAAGCGTGAAATACTTCTATAACAGCTGCATCTACTGCATCTTTAATTATTACAGTATTTTCTGGATCTACTGCTGATATTACAACACTAGTACTTATTTTTTCACCAACTATTTCTCTTGAAAACTTAGCACTTGGACTATAGCCACATGCGGTAAACAATACCATAATAAGTGCAATGTATATAATTTTCATCACTATCCTTTAATCACTATGTTTACAAGTTTCTTAGGAACAACTATCTCTTTTACTATCTCTTTACCCTCTAGCCATTTCTGTGCCTTTTCTTTTGCTAAGGCAGTAATGTTATCTTTTGTCTCATCAACAGCAATCTCAATCTCACATCTTCTTTTCCCATTAATAGAAACTCCTAGTGTGATACTATCTTCAACAAAAACTTCATCTAGAACTTTTTGAGCATTTAAGTTGTTTAATGAAAAGTACTTTTGAGATATTTCACATGCCACATGTGGAATCACAGGTTCCATAATAGATGCTAATATCCAGTAGCCCTCACTCCATACATCAGAATTACTTTGGGCATTTAAAGCATTCATTGCTTCCATAACACCAGCTATCATAGTATTAAAAGTATATCTTTCATCAAACACATCGTTTGAACGCACTAATGCTTCATAAACTTTCTTTCTTGCAAATTTTTCTTCTTTTGTAAGTTCGGCATGTGTAATTGTTGGGATATTCTCACATGCCACAATATTTGAGCTTCTGTCATAAAATCTTTTTATAAATTTATATGCACCCTCAACTCCGCTGTCATTCCATTCTAACTCTTGAGTTGGTGGAGCTGCAAAAAGAATAAATAGTCGTGCAGTATCTGCACCGTATTTTTGTATGATAGCATCAGGATCAACTGTATTACCCTTAGACTTAGACATTTTTGCACCATCTTTAAGCACCATACCTTGAGTAAGTAGCTTATCAAAAGGCTCATCAAAATCTAAATATCCTAAATCACGAAATACTTTAGTAAAAAATCTTGCATATAAAAGGTGTAGTACTGCATGTTCTATCCCACCGATATAGTGGTCAACTCCCATCCAGTATTTAATCTCTTCTTTTGTAAAAGCTGATTTTTCAAGAGTTTGCGGTGATGCACAAAAGCGTAAAAAGTACCAAGAAGATTCAACAAAAGTATCCATAGTATCTGTCTCACGAATAGCGTCATTTCCACATGCCGGACATTTACAATGTTTCCAAGTCGGATGATTATCAAGTGGGTTACCCTCACCTGTAATCTCCACATCATCAGGAAGTGCGATAGGAAGATTTTCTTTTTTCTCCATAACTAAACCACAATCATCACAATGAACAAAAGGAATAGGAGCACCCCAATAACGCTGACGTGATACACCCCAATCTTTTAGCTTGTAGTTAGTAGTCTTTTTACCAATGTTATTTTCTTCAAAATGCTTGATGATGTTGTACTGAGATTTTTTAGAGTTCATTCCATCAAACTCGTGCGAGTTAAAAAGTTCACCAACTTCTGTGTAAGCTTTGCCATCTTCTAGCTCACCATCAAAAGGTTTAATTACTGAATTAATCTCTAAGTCATATTTCTTAGCAAAATCATAATCTCTGTCATCATGAGCAGGTACTGCCATAACAGCACCACTTCCATAATCCATAAGAACAAAGTTAGCTATCCAAACTGGTATAGACTTTCCTGTTAAAGGATGAATAACATTTAAATCAAGTGATATACCAGCTTTTTCTTTTTGTCTATCAATTGATGAAGTGTTTTTCATTGTATTGATTTGGGATATAACTTCATCACTTAATAGATTATTCTCAATCATATAAGTAACTATTGCATGTTCAGGTGCTAAAGCTGTATAAGATACTCCATAAATAGTATCAGGACGAGTTGTAAATACATCAAAACTATCAAAACTACCATTTAGTTTTTGTTTTGAATCTTCATCAAAAAACAAATCAAAAGCTAAACCATTTGATTTTCCTATCCAGTTGTCCTGCATAGTTAAAACTTGTTTAGGCCAACCACCCTCTAACTCTTTCAACGAGTCTAAAAGTTCATCAGAATATTTAGTAATTTTAAAGTAATACTGATTCATATCTTTTTTAACTATCGGTGTATCACATCTCCAACAACAGCCATCTATTACTTGCTCATTTGCTAAAACAGTTTGGTCATGTGGACACCAGTTAAGAAGACCTTTCTCACGGTAAAGAAGACCTTTTTCATACATATCAATGATAAAAGATTGTTCAAACTTAGTATATAACTCATCAGAAGTTGCCATTTCACGCTTACGAGAAAAAGAGAAACCTAAAGAGTAAAACTCATTTTTCATGTAATCAATGTTATCGTAAGTCCAGCCTTTAGGATGTGAACCGTTTTTAATAGCAGCATTTTCAGCAGGCATTCCAAAACTATCAAAACCGATAGGATGAAGAACATTTTTGCCTTGTTGACGGTGATAACGAGCAAAAGCATCACTTATAGAGTAGTTTCTCACATGCCCCATATGAAGTCTTCCACTTGGAAATGGAAACATACTTAAAATATATTTTTTTTCTTTGTTAAAATCTTCGCTTGGCTCAAAACTATCATTTTCTTTCCAATAGTCTTGCCATTTCTTTTCTATATCTTTTGAACTATATTCCACTTTTATTTATTTCCTATAAAAAATTCTGACTCTAAAAGGAGTCTAGCTTCAGAGACCCAAGCGGTCTTAGCGTAGATAAATGGGCTTTGCTCATTTATCGTACAAATATTAGTATTCATCTCGAGATTTTAAACTTTCTATATAAACTAAACCAATAGAAAATAAGTTTGCAATTAATGCACCGATTGTTAAAGCTATTGCCCACTCTAAGTTTCCAATAACTTCTAAATATACAAAAGCTGGAATAAGGTGTAAATCAGCTACTAAAGAGGAAGCTAAAAGCTCAGCAGAGAGAAGATTTCTAACACCAATCTTTAAAAATGTAGAAACAAGATTTAAACTCGCTGCAACAAAAAGTGCCGCTGCACTATGCTCATATAAAAACCCCGCTATCGAAGTTAAACTCATTAAAGAGAAGAAAACATAAATAACTTTACCCCAATCCATGGCAAATCCTTAAATTAATTAGGTAGATTATACAAAAAAATTCTTAAGGGGTGACTGAATAGAATTAATTCCCAAGTTATCTTGGGAATTAGAAGGAGTTTAAAAAAGAGTTATTTTACATAACTCCAGATTCATATTGAGCTCTCATTCTATCTTTTTCTGCTTCTCTTTTTGCTTTTGCAGCTAGTTTAACATGATAGCCTTTTACGTCAAAACCAAACCAAAGTAAGATTGGTGAAGCAACAAAAATTGATGAGTAAGTACCAACTACAACACCTACAAGAAGTGTAAATGCAAAGGCGTGAATAATCTCACCACCAAACATAAACAAGGTAAATACAACAAAGAAAGTTGTAAGTGAAGTTAGAGTTGTTCTTGCTAATGTTCTTGTAATAGATTCATTAATAATGTTAGTTAAATCTGTATTTTTAGAGTTAGTTACACCCTCACGAATACGGTCAAAAACAATGATAGTATCATTTAATGAGTAACCTAAAATAGTTAAAAGAGCCGCTAAAACATCCAGATTTACATCTAAACCTACTAAGGTAATTGCCCCAAGCGCAATAGATACATCATGAACAAGTGCAACGATAGAAGCAACAGCAAAACGCCACTCAAATCTAAATGCAACATATATAAGGATTCCAACTATAGCTAAAAGCAGAGACATAATACCTTTTTCTTTTAACTCTGAGCCAACTTTTGGACCAACAATATCAACACGACGAATCTCAAAGTTGCCACTGCCTTTTAGAGCTTCACGAGTAACATCACCAATATCTACAGTAACACTACCACTTGTACTTTTCATACGGATAACAACTTCATCAGGTGAGCCAAACTCTGTTATAGAAGCCCCATTAAAAAGCTCATTACCTTTTAATCTGTCTCTCATAGAGTCAATTGGAGCATTAGTATCGTACTTAACCTGAACAATTGTTCCACCGGCAAAATCAACACCGTAGTTAAGACCTTTTGTAGCTAAAAGAGCGTAAGAGCTTAAAACTAAAATAACAGATAAAACCATAGCAAGTTTAGACTTGCCCATAAAATTAAAGGTTTTTGTATATTTAAAAAATTCCATGATTACCCCTTAATCCCAAACCAGAAACGGTTGTTTTTACTTTTTATAATTTTACTCTCTAGCATTTGATAAATTCCATGAGTTCCAAGTATTGCAGTAAGCATAGAAGCTAAAATACCAATACTAATCGTAATTGCGAAACCTTTAATAGCACCAGTTCCATAAGCATATAAAACAACTGCTGCAATAAGCGTCGTAATATTTGCATCAAGAATAGCTCTCATAGCATTTGCATAACCATCTTCAATAGCTTTATGCATAGATTTACCCTCATATATTAACTCGCGAATACGCTCAGAGATAATAACATTTGCATCAACTGCCATACCGACGGTTAAAACAATACCTGCCATACCAGGTAGGGTTAAAGTTGCACCAAAAAGTGACATAACTGCTAAGATAATAAACAAGTTTGCAATCAATGCAATATTTGCTATCACACCAGCAGCTCTATAATAAACAACCATAAAGATAATTACTAAAACAAAACCACCAATAAGTGCTATCATACTCGCTTTAATAGAATCAGCACCAAGACTTGGTCCTACAGAGCGTTTCTCCATCAAATATATTGGAGCGAGTAATGCACCTGAACGTAAAGCAATAGCTAAATCTTTTGCTTCCATCACAGTGTAACTTCCAGAAATTTGTCCAGAACCACCACCAATACGTTCATTAATATTTGGAGCAGAATAAACTTTTCCATCAAGAACAACAGCTAATCTTTTTCCAACACTTCTACCAGTAAAATCACCGAAAATTTCAGCACCCTCAGCATTTAACTTGAAGTTAATTAAAGGTCTGTTATTTTGATCAAATCCCATAGAAGCATCAGTAAGCATATTTCCATCTAAAATAGGAATCTCACGAACAAGATATTTGATGGCTGGATTTTTAACATCTTCTAAAATCACATCACCATATTCACTTGCATCGCCATCACTCATTGTATAAACACGAGCAGATCTATCTTCATCAACAGCCATAAGCTCAAGTTTTGCAGCACGAGAGATAAGTTCACGTGCACGTTGTTCATCTTCTTGAGTCTTAATTCCTGCTAATTGAACAAGAATTTTTTCCTCACCTTGACGAGCAACAACAGGTTCAGCTAAACCAAACTGGTCAAGTCTATTTCTTATAGTCTCGATAGCTTGGTCTATTGCTTCTTTCTCTGTTTTTACAATCTCTTCATCAGTTAAACTTAGAGAAAAACTCTCACCAATTACAGATAGATTTATACCTTCTGTCTCAGTAAGAAATTTCTGAACTGCTTTAACATCATCACTATCTAGTAATGCAAAAGATATAGAAGATTCATCAAACTTAAGCTCATCTACTAAGATATCATTTCTATCACTAAAGTGTTTAATACTTGCAGCTATTGATTTTATACGAGATTTTGTTGCTTCTTCAGTTCTTACACCAAGAAGCATATGAAGTCCACCTTGAAGGTCAAGACCTAAAGCGACTTTTTTCCCCTGATCCATCTGAAAAAGTGATGGAACTGAGAAAAATACACCAAAAATTATCGCAAGTGCGAATACTACTATGCGATAATTAAGCTTCATCCTCGTACTTCTTCGCGATAGCGTCTTTAGTGATTTTAGTGATTACATCATCATTCATTTTAACACTTAAAAAATGCTCTTCAACTTTATGAATAACAACAATAAAACCGCCATTAGTGATAACTTTATCACCTTTTTTAAGAGCCTCTATCATCTCTTTTCTTGCTTTTGCTTCTTTTTGCTGTGGGCGAATAATCACAAAATACATAATTGCGATTAAAAATATAAATGGTAATAGTTGAGAAATAATTTCCATATTCAAACTTCCTTTTTTTAGTTAAATGTGGGCGATTATACAAAAAATATATTAATAAATTACTGAATATACTATAATAGCACCATGATTAAAAAATTAACAGATTTTAAAAACTCAAAACCTCTTTTATTTGACTTGGCATGTGGAACTTTAATAGCCCTACTTTTTAGTTCTTTTATCTACTTTGAACACTTTGGATTTACTTTAAAACTTTTAAATACAATATTTGGTCTTGGTGCTTTAGCACTTTTTCTTTATTCTCCAAAAAGAGCCATCTTAGTTGCTGGATTTTTGATAGGTCTGCTCTGGTTTTACTGGATTGGTTACAGTTTTAAGTATCAAGGTGTTGGGTTTTTAACACCTATTATAACAATAGCCTTTGGTTTTATTTATATGCTCTTTTTTAGTGTATTGGCACTTACAAACAAGGTATATATAAGAGCTTTTTTACTATTTGGACTTAGCTTTTTTGAGCCTTTTGATTGGAACTGGTTACAAATTGAACTTATTTTTGTTGAGAGTTATATTGGTATATTTAAGTATCAACTTATTCTTGTTTTAACTGCTCTTACTTTGCCTTTTTATCTAAAAAAACCTCTTAAGTATGCTCCTCTTCTTTTAATAGCATTAGCTTTTAATTTCCATACACCAGAACAGTATGAGAGTAAACAAAAAATCAAACTTATAGCAACAGATATAAAACAAGAAGACAAATGGTTAAGAAAAAATCTAAAACAAACTTTAAAAATGGTTTATACAGAGATTATGACTGCAACAAATGAGGGCTATGAAATAGTTGTTTTACCAGAGTCTGTTTTACCACTGTTTTTAAATAAAAACCAAACTATTCTAAATCAGTTATTATCACTCTCAAAAGATATAGCAATTGTAACAGGTACGCTAATACATGAAAATAAACAAAACTATAATGTCACTTATATAATGCAAAATGGGGAATATCAGATTGCTAAAAAGTTAGTTTTAGTCCCTTTTGGAGAATATATTCCACTTCCAAAATTTGCTCAAAAAATCATAAACGACACATTTTTTTCTGGACAATCTGACTTTAAAACAGCAACAGAGCCAACTGACTTTATTATCAAAGATGAGAAATTCAGAAATGCTATTTGTTACGAAGCCACATGCCACGAGATATATGAGGGTGATGTGAAATTTGTTATTGCAATTAGCAATAATGCTTGGTTTGCCCCTTCAATAGAACCAACTATTCAAAATCTTCTTATGCGATACTATGCACGAAAAAACGGTGTTACAATTTATCATTCTGCTAACTGGAGTGGTACAGGAATTATCAAGTAATCAATCTGTAATCTCCAATTTGTTATAATAAGACAAAATATAACTAAACAGGATTATGCTTGATTATAAACCTTAAAAATCCAAACCTTTATAATAACCGTGAACTTTCATGGTTACAGTTTAACACTAGAGTTTTAAAACAAGCTCAAGATGAGTCATTACCTTTACTAGAACGTCTTAAATTTTTAGCAATTTACGGTACGAACTTAGATGAATTCTACATGATTCGTGTAGCTGGTCTTAAAAAGCTTTTTGCTGCGGGGATTATAGTTTCAGGTGCAGATAAACTAACTCCACTTCAACAACTTCGTGAAATTAGAGATTACCTTCATCAAGAACAACAAGTTGTTGAACATTGTCTAAACGGTATTTTAAAAAAACTAGAACTAGATGGGATAAGTGTTAAATCTTATGATGATTTAAATCAAGGTGAAAAAAACACTCTAAAGAGATACTTCAATGAAAATATTTATCCTCTAATCATCCCTATTGCTATTGATGCAACTCATCCTTTTCCACACTTAAATAATTTAAGTTTTGGACTTATTGTAAAACTTAAAGATAATGATGATGAGTCTATTGAGAGGTTTGGAATTATTAGAGTTCCTCGTGTTTTAACTCGTTTTATTGAGCTTGATAATGGAACTTATGTGCCTATTGAAAGTTTGGTAGCTAAACATGTTGAAGATCTTTTCCCTGGATATTCTTTACTTAAATATGCATCATTTAGAGTAACTAGAAATGCTGATATAGCTATAGAAGAAGAGGAAGCTGATGACTTTATGGAGATACTTGAAGAAGGTCTAAAACTTCGTCGTAAAGGTGAAATGGTACGTCTTGAAGTTGGGAGTCGTGGAGATGAAGAGATTACAAACTTTTTTAATAGACATACAAATGTTTATCAAGATGATATATATAGGTCTCATACATTTTTAAATCTTTCATCACTTTGGCAGATAGTAGGCAACAAGGACTTTGCTCATCTTTTAGCTTCCCCTTTTAAACCAAGAAGCCTACCACCATTTGATACAAATGAAAATATTTTTACAACACTTGAAAAACAAGATGTTTTACTTTACCATCCTTATGAGAGTTTTGAGCCAGTTGTAAAGCTTGTTCAAACTGCATCAAAAGACCCTGACGTTGTATCTATTAAAATGACACTTTACCGTTCAGGTACAAATTCACCTATCGTTCAGGCACTTATGAATGCTAGTGAATCTGGTAAGCAAGTTACTGTAATGGTTGAACTTAAAGCCAGATTTGATGAAGAAAACAATCTTATTTGGGCAAAAGCACTTGAAAAAGCTGGAGCACATGTTATCTACGGGATAAAAGGCTTTAAAGTTCATGCAAAAGCAGCACTTATTACTCGTAGAAAAAATGGAAAACTAAAACAGTATGCTCACCTAGGTACAGGTAACTATAATCCTGCTACTGCAAAAATATATACAGATATGAGTTACATGACTTCTAAAGATGAAATTACAAATGACTTAACAAGGTTTTTCCACTTCCTATCTGGATTTAGTAACAAAGGAAAACTCAACGAACTTTATATGGCACCAGCACAAATAAAGCCTAAAATCTTATCTCTTATACAAAATGAAGCGAGTAAAGGTGAAGATGGTCAAATCATTGCAAAAGTAAATTCCTTAGTAGATGATGATGTTATTCGTGCTTTATATAAAGCTAGTCAGGCTGGTGTAAAAATCGACCTTATTGTTAGAGGTATTTGTTGTTTAAAACCAGGTATTAAAGGTGTTAGTGATAACATTAAAGTTATCTCTATACTTGGAAAATATCTTGAACATCCACGAGTATTTTACTTTAAAAATGATGAAACACAGGTATATATCTCTAGTGCAGACTGGATGCCAAGAAACCTAGTTAGAAGAGTTGAACTTTTAACTGCTATAAAAGATGAAGATTCAAAAAATAAAATTATTCAGATACTTCAACTTCAAAATTCTGATAATTCTCTTGCTCATGAACTTCAAAGTGATGGCTCATATGTAAAAGTCAAAAAAGTTGATGGCTCAAAAACTGTTAACAACCATAAGTTTTTAGAAGATTATGTAAATCGTATCTCTAAAGCTACAAAAAAACTCTCAGCTCAAGAAACTCAACAAATTGCAGCACGCTTATTTATGGAAGAATAGATGTTACATAAGTTTAAAAACCACATGCCAACTATCGGAGAAAATTCTTGGGTAGCACCTTCTGCTGATGTAGTTGGAGATGTGGCATGTGGAAATGATTGTTCTATATGGTTTGGATGTGTAGTTAGAGGAGATGTACATTTCATTAAAATCGGTAACCGTGTGAACATTCAAGATTTAACTATGATTCATGTTACACACTATAAAAAACCTGATAAAAGTGATGGTAATCCCACTATAATTGGCGATGATGTAACCATAGGTCACAGAGTTATGCTTCATGGCTGTACTATTGAGGATGCTTGTCTTATTGGGATGAGTGCGACTATATTAGATGGCGCTGTTATTGGCAAAGAGTCTATTGTAGGGGCAGGTTCACTAGTTACAAAAAATAAAGTTTTCCCACCTCGTTCACTTATTATGGGAAGTCCTGCTAAAGTTGTTAGAGAATTAAATGATGAAGAAGTTAAAGAATTATATGCTTCTGCATCAAGATATGTAGAGTTTAAAAAAGATTATCAAGACTAGAAGTTTTTAACTTCTAGCCATCTGTTGTTATAGCTTGAATTAGCTCTTTTAAAACTACTTCTGCCTTATCATTATCTATCTGACAAGTTCCAGCAGCACCATGTCCACCACCACCATTTTTAAGCATAAGCTCACCAACATTAGTTTTTGAACCTCTATCTATAATTGACTTACCAGTTGCAAAAACAGTATTTTGTTTTTGAAATCCCCAAAGTACATGTATAGAAATATTTGTCTGAGGAAACATTGCATAAATCATAAAACGATTACCTGGGAAAATAATCTCTTCATCTCTTAAATCAAGTACAATCAAATTATTATGAATTGTTGAACAACGTTGAAGTTGGTCTTTAAACTCATCTGCATACTTGTTAAACAAATCAACTCTCTCTTTAACATCTGGTAATTGCATAATATCTTCTATTCCGTGGTCATGACAATAGTCAATCAAATCCATCATTAACTGATAGTTAGATACTCTAAACTCTCTAAATCTACCAAGACCAGTACGAGAATCCATTAAAAAGCTAAGTAAGTCCCAACCTTGTGGATTTAAAATATCTTCTTTTGAAAACTGAGCAGCATCAGCTTTATCAACTGCAACCATCATATCTTCACGAATCATAGAAAGATCATTATCTTTTACATAATAATCATACACAACACGAGCAGCAGATGGTGCATCTGGAATTATAAAGTGGTTATCAGCTTTATCATTACGAACAGATTCACTCTCATGGTGATCAAATACTAAATGTGCCTCTGGAACATAAGGTAGATTCGTAATAATATCATTTTCAGTTATCGTTATAGTTCCATCTTGCATATCTTTTGGATGAACAAATTTAATCTCATCTATTAGCTCTAACTGCTTCAAAATAACAGCACAAACTAAACCATCCATATCACTTCTAGTTACTAATCTAAATTTACCCATATTTTTCTCCAAGTTTTATTTAATATATTATATCTTATCTTTATTTAACTCAATCGCATTAAGTCCTAGTGTATATATGATATCAACAGTATCTATCTTATCAAAGTTTGATATACATAGTTTTTTTAGGTATTCCCTTTCTCTTTGTTCTGACTTCAACAAACCAGATAAGAACTTACCTTTTTTTCTTATTACAAGATCAGTTATATCTTTATCTAATTTAATATTTTTTATAATATCTTCGTTAGTTGTATCAAAAAGTGCCCCTATCATAGAAAACATACCTGATATATATGCCTTATCTTTCTCAGAAGCGGTGGCATTTTCTTCCATTATCTCGGCTCTTTTTAGGGCGATAGCAAGAATCTGCTCAGAGACTGGATTATCAGACATTTCCGAGTATAAATAAAGAAGTAACCAACGCAATAGTTTATCTCTTCCAAGAAGTGTTATAACTTGAACAATTGATTCTATATCTTCATCAAACTTACCTTGTGTATTTAAAAACTTAATTAACTTAAGTGACAAATCTGGTCTTTGTTTGATATAAAATTCTATTTGTTCTATGCCAGAATCATCTTTAATCAGCTTTATTAAATTTATAATAATATGCTGAGTTACATCTTTTCCCCTATCCACTTCAATTGTTTCAGGTTCTTGAAGATAATAACCTTGAAATAGGTCAAACCCCATATTTAGATAATGTTGATAATCTTCTTTTGTTTCTATCTTTTCTGCAAGTAATTTCATACCAATTTTTTTAAGTTTAGCAACAACATTTTTTAAGTTTTCTGGCTCTGACTCAATAACATCTATTTTTACAAGGTGAATATACTTTAAAATAGGGTTAAACTTTTTAATCATCTCAGAGGTACAATCAAAATCATCAACTGCTATTTTAAAACCTCTTCTATGAAACTGTTTAATTCTAGATATGACTTCATCTGTTAAATTTGTTGTCTCTAGAATTTCTAACATAAACCTATTTTTATCTAAGAGATCTACTAATCCAGATAGTAAAAAATCTTCATCTACATTCACTAAAATTATATTTGATTCATTTAAAATATCATCTATGTTTATCAGAGAATTTATAATTACATGAGAAGTTGCTTTCATATTTGTTGGAAAGTCTTTTATACCATGAGCATGGTCTCTAAATAATAATTCATTTGCAAATACTTTATTATTTCTATTAAAAATTTTTTGTTTAGCTAAATAAATTTTATCCAAGCTTTTCCTTATGTTCTATAATCAGCATTAATTTTTACATATTCATAACCAAGGTCACAGCCGTAAGCTTTAAAACTTCCGCTGCCCATACCTAAGTCACAAGATATTGTAAACTTTTTATGTGTCATTACTACAGAGGCTTTTTTCTCCATCTCAGAGTCAAAATTCAGCTCACCACAATCATAAACACATAAGTTGTCAAAAGAGATTTTTAAACTCTCTTCACTACATTCAACTCCACTTGCACCTACAGTTGAAGCTATTCTTCCCCAGTTAGGGTCTTCACCATAAAGAGCAGTTTTTACAAGAAGTGAATCTGAGAGTGCTTTTGCAACTATCTCAGCATCTCTATCACTTTTTGCTCCACTTACATTGTAAGTAACAAGTTTTGTAGCACCCTCTCCATCTCTTACCATCTCAAGAGCTAAAAAGTGCATGATTTTAAACAGGGTCTCTTTAAATGCCTTTTTGTTGTAAGCTCCACTTTTTGCGTTACTTAAAAGCATTACAGTATCGTTTGTAGAAGTATCTCCATCTACACTTGCAGCATTAAATGTGGTCTTTGTAACCTCATCAAGAATATCTTGCATTTCAGATTTTGATACATTAGCATCAGTAGTAATAAAACAAAGCATTGTAGCCATAGCAGGATTAATCATCCCTGCACCTTTAGCCATTGCACCTATACTAAAACTACTACCATCTTCTAGATTAACTTTAAATGCACACTCTTTTGAAAATTTATCTGTTGTCATAATTGCAGTTGCTGCGGCATGTGGATTTTTAGCAGTTAAATCAAAAAGCTTTATACCATCTATAATCTTTTGCTTTGGAAGTCTAACACCTATCACACCAGTTGAACTCATTACAGGGTTTGTCATATTTGTACATGTCAAAAGTATTTCATCTATATCTGATATACCAGCTTTACCTGTCATTGCATTTGCATTTTTTGAGTTTATTAAAACAAAATTTGTTTTAAAGTCACCCTTATCTCTAAAGTGCCTAATCGGTGCTGCTGTCATCTTGTTTGTAGTGAAAACTGAAGCTATTTCGCATTCTGTATCGCTATAAATAAATGCCATATCTTTAGCATTCTTAGGTTTTAACCCAGCACTGACACCATCTGCATAAAAACCGTCACTTGCACAAACTCCACTATCAACTTGAACTAAATTATACAAATCTGATTTCCCTTGGTTTATTTCTTTGAGAAAAAATTTCTTTCGCCATTGCTATATCTCTTTGTGTTCCAATAATAAGTAGTGTACACTCGCTAGTTATTAGGACATCACCTTTTGGCACAGAAAGAAATTTACCATCTTTTTTAGTTATTCCAATTATAGACGTATTTGTTATATCTCTTAGATGTGTCTCTTTTAGTTTCTTTAAAACTGCCCAGCTATACTTTGGAATAAATACCTCTTCCATATCAAGTGGGTTATCACTTTTATATAAAAACTCTTCTAATAAGTTTTCCATATCTGGTCTTGATGCCATAGCACTTACTCTTTGAGCAGTTAACTTTGTTGGCGAAACAACTGTATCTGCACCTAATTTTTTAAGTTTTTCAACATCACTCATAGACTCAGCAGTTGAGATAACATAGTAAGGACGTGGAAGAGAATGTTCTTGTTCAAAAAGCCTTACAGAAGCGATAAGAGCGATATTATCAGCTATTGAATCAGAAAGAGTAATCATCCCTTTAGCAGAAGCAAGATGAGCTTTTAGCATTGCTAATTCGGCATGTGGTTCTGCTTGAAGATAAGTAGTATATTTATGTTCAATAGCCCACTGATGAATCTCAGGTCTTGGGTCTATTACAACAAAAGGGACATGATTTTCTCTTAATTGTTTCGTAACTTCTATAGTGTAATCGTTATGATAACAAACAACAAAATGCTTTTTAAGTCTAGCTATTTTATACAGCATTCTTCGCTCCTTTAAAATGGCAACTATATTTCCTCTATTTAACTCTGCTACTAAAATACCAATAGCACTTGAAAAAACTGCAAATCCGGCAATAATAAGTGTAATTGTAAATATTCTTCCAGCGTTTGAGACTGGTGCTATTTCACCAAAACCTACCGTTGTAAATGTAATACCAGTTTGATAAATCGCATCCATCAATGCAAAATCATCGATAATTATATATCCAAGTGTTCCAATCATCATCGTTAGAACTGTAAAGATTAATGGTAAGCGAAATGCTTTGAGGTGAGGATAAACTTCAGGAAGAAGTTTTACATCGGGTGTGGGAGCTGACTCCCAGTGCAGAAATTTACGAATCCTTGATAAAAGATTCACATTTATTTCCAAAGAATACTTAAGAGTTTTTCTTAAGTGTTCTTAATTCTCTTGCAGAAATTTTAATTTTTTTTGTAGTACCATCTTCTAAAGTGATACGAACTGTTCTTAAATTTAATAAGAAACGACGTTTTGTTCTGTTTTTTGCGTGAGAAACATTGTTTCCACTCATAGGGCCCTTGCCACTAATAGCACATCTTCTTGCCATTTTAGCTTCCTTTTGTAGGTTTTAAAGTTGCGAATTATATCAACATAAAGCAAAAGTTCAACTTAAGGGAGTTAAATATTAGATATATTCCTTAATTTATAAGATTTTTATATTATTAGAGATAAAATAACTAAAATTAACTTCATTAAGGTAGTATATATTGATTACAAATGAACAGATTAACAGCTTTATAGAAAAAATACCACCTGCACCAAAGGCTCTTCAAACTACTATTATGTTTCTTAACAGTGGTGAACTAACAAAAGCAGCCCAAATTGCTGAAACTGACCTAGCATTAAAGTCTTATTTGAAAAATATTGTAAATAAACCAATATATGGCTTTAGAAATGAAGTGTCTGAAATATCTCAAATATTTGGTATTTTAGGTGTTTCTTCATCCCAGCAAACTGTCTATAACTACATGATGACTCTTTTATCTCCTAATAAATGGGTATTGTTTAATCTAAATGCACCTGCTTTTCATGAACTTCAAGCTAAACTTTCAAGACGATGGAAGACAATATTAGATCATCTTGATATTAACGACATAGAGATTGAAAGTGCAATAAGCCTACTTCCCTCTAGTATTATTGTTTCAGAAGCTCTTTTTGCTGAGAAAAAATCTGATGTTGATATTCTTAGAAGTGTTAATAATCTTGACTTAAATACTATTATGAACCGACTTTGTGGCCTAGACCTATTTGATATTTGTGAAAAAATTGCTCACAAATGGGAGATGCCAGATAAGATATCTCAAATAGTTCAAGCATCTTCAGGTTTTAAACCAAGTGAAGATGAAGATATTAACACTCTTGGAAAATGGATGCATCTGCTTCTGTTTTATGAACTTTCTCAACCTATGTTTATAGATGCCAAGCTTAATGACTTTATTGATTTTAATGTCGATTATGTTGGTGATATATATGATGAATTTACAACTTTATTGGAGATATCTTGAGAGCATTAGTTAAAAATGGTGTTGGAGTTTTTACTCCTCAAGGGTTTTTGGATGGAAATAATGGTGGTGCTTTTTTAACAATAGAAGATATAGAAGCTACGGCAAGTCTAAATGTAGATATGGTTTTAGTCTCTCTTAAAAAAGTTATTTTTTTTAATAGAAATGGTCTTGATGTATTTGTTAAAATGTTTGCAAAAGTCAGAGCTAGCAAAAGTGTTAGTGTGGGCTTTTGTGACTATGATGAAAAAAAATTTGATGCAATAAAAAAGTTTTATAAAAATGATTTGAGTTTTTCACTATTTGCCACTCAAGAAATAGCTACACTATTTGCTTCAAACTTTAAAGATGGAGCTAAAAATGTTCTTCTTTATAGTGACGATAAATCACAACGCTCAGCAATGGCCATTGAACTTCATGATGGTGGTCACAACCCTATTATTGCACAAACTGAAGAAGAATTTAACACTAAAAAAGCTGCTGCTAATGCTTATGATATTGTTATAGAAAATTCACATTTAGGTCAAATGGGACAAAATGTTGCTGCTCGTGTAACAGGGAACGCTATTGTTTATACTATATCATCATTTCTTGATGTAGAAATTACAAATATGTTCAATATTGCTTATCATAATAACTCTCTAAATGTAGGATTTAGATTATTTGTATTTGATGCATATAAAGTTATAAGTATGAATATTCATGCTCTAAACTTTTTCTCAAAACTAGCTAGTTCAGCAGCAGAGTACAACGCTACTTTATGTTTTGTTGGTATGACTTTTGATAAAACACCTGTAGCTTTTAAAGAAAACATGGAAGATTCTGGAATAATGTTTTTTGAACAAATGGATGATATACTAGGAAATAAAGATCTCTTAGCTGAATTAGGTGCTAGTAGTGCAGATTCAGGCTTACATAGAAGACTAATAAATAAAGTTATGGTAAAAGAACTACCACAATTCATATCTGCTGCAGCTGCAACTATTGAGATGATGACAAACTCTGTAGCTAGCAAAGAATCAGTAGATATGCAAGAGGTAAATATTGGTGACCATGATGGGAAGATTGCTAGTTCTATAGGCTTTTATGGAGATATAGATGGTATGGTCATTCTTATATTTCCCCAAGATATTGCAAAAAAAGCCTGTCAACTTCTAATAGGTGAAGAAACGGATGATATGGATTTAGTTTTAGATACATTAGCGGAGCTTGTAAATATCGTTGGTGGTAAAGTCAAAACTCTTCTTTCAGATCAAGATATAAATGTAAATATTACCCTACCAAGAACTTATCCAGATATAGATAGCTTACTTGAAATTGCACAAGATAGAAAAGGTGTTCAAGTAGATTTATCTTTTGATAATGATAAGTTCTTATTTTTCTTAACTAGATAAAAGTAAGTTAATTATATAATTTCAAAAATATAATCAAGGTAATATAATGATGAAAGTAGCACCTAGTGTTTTAAGCGCTGACTTTGGAAATCTTCAAAGAGATGTTGAAGCAATCTGTAACGCAGGTTGTGATTTAGTCCATGTAGATGTTATGGATGGTCATTTTGTACCAAACTTAACTATTGGACCTGTTGTGGTGTCTGCTATAGCAAAAGCCGCAACAAAACCTTTAGATATCCACTTAATGGTTGAGAACAACACTTTTTTTGTTGAACTTTTTGCACCTTTAAAACCTGAGTATATCTCTTTTCATATAGAAGAGGAAAAGCATCCGCATCGTCTTATTCAAAAAATTCGCTCACTTGGGATTAAACCTGCAATCGTTTTAAATCCTCATACACCACCTGAATCTGTTGAGTATTTATTAGCAGATTTAGATATGGTTTTACTAATGAGTGTAAATCCAGGTTTTGGCGGACAAAGTTTTATAGACTCAGTAATACCAAAAGCTAAAAAACTAAATGAGATGAGAAATAAAATCAATCCTAACTGTCTTATAGAAGTAGATGGTGGAGTAAGTGATAAAAATATCCAATCACTAAAAGATGTAGGTGTTGATGTTGTTGTTGCGGGTAGTTATGTATTTAAACATGCTAGTAAAGAAGAAGCTATAAAGAGCCTTCAAATATGATTTCTTATGCGAAGCATAAAGCTTTAGTGACCACAGCGGTCCAAGCGCAGACAAAGGAATTACTTCCTTTGTCGGGAGAATAAATAAGTGCGCACAAAGATATGTGGAATTACAAGTTATAAAGATGCTATGATAGCTATTGAGGCTGGAGCTGATGCTCTTGGCTTTGTATTTTATGAGAAATCACCTCGATATGTAACAATCCCACATGCCAAAAGTATTATACAAAAGCTTCCACCTTTTGTTGAGAAAGTTGCTTTGTTTGTAAATGTAGATGCAAAAACTATCAATTCCACATGCCAAGAAGTTGGAGCGACCCTAGCTCAACTTCATTTTGAAGCTTCAGATGAAGTATATGAAGGGTTAACAGTTGCACATATAAAAGTAATCCGTGCAAAAAGCAAAGAAGATATTTTAAAATATCCAAATGAGTATAAGCTAGTTGATGCCTACTGTGAAGCCTACGGTGGAGCAGGAAAACGAATAAATATAGAATGGTTTGATAACATTGACAACTCAAAAATTATTCTTGCTGGTGGACTTGATCCAACTAATGTAGAGTCACTTAAAAAATATGGTTTTTACGGAGTAGATGTAAGCAGTGGTGTTGAAGAATCTCATGGAATAAAAAATCCTCAAAAAGTAAAAGACTTTATTTTTAATGCTAGCAAATAACTTTCCTCTTGATGATAAAAGTATCTCTAGGCTCTCAACAAGGGGTCTTCCTCTTGAAACTCTAAAATCACAAATAGATGATAGCTTAGACTTTTCTCTAGAGCTTTGGAGGTCACAAGGCCTAGATATTGTAAAAAACAAGGGCTATTATTATTTTAAAACTAAGTTTATGCCTCTAGAAAAAGCTGAGTTTTGTATAGTTGATATTGAAACAAATGGCTCTAAAATCGATAAACATCAAATCATAGAGATTGCAGGTGTTAAAGTAAAATATGGGAAAATTACAGAGCGTTTTGAATCACTTGTTAAATGTTCAGAGATAAATGAGCACATTACAAAAATAACAGGAATAAAAGTAGAAGACACAAAAGATGCTCCATCTTTAAAAGAAGTACTTTATGATTTTAAACTATTTTTGGGTGATGCTATTTTTATAGCACATGATGTTAAATTTGATTATAGGTTTATCTCATTAACTTTTGAAAAGTTAGGGCTTGAGCCTCTTTTAAATCGGAATCTATGCTCATTATCTCTAGCTGAGAGAACACTAGTCTCATACAGGTATGGACTTTCATACCTTGATAAAACCTTTGATTTAAATCCACATGCCAACCATCACAGAGCGATGTCTGATGTAATGACTACTTATGAGCTGTTTAACTTATCTTTAGAGAATATGGATGAAAATATAAATAATGTAGAAGATTTAATAAGGTTTTCTAAAACTGCACCAAGAAAGAAAAGACCAAAGTTTGATCCATTTTTAGAGATTATAGAGGATGAAGAAACAGAGTAAAATTACTCTGCAAAAGCTCCAACAGAAGTTAGTTTATTATATCTATCTTCCATTCTTTTTTCCGTACCCATCTCACGAAGCTCTTTTACTTGAGTCAAGAAATAATCAGAAATAGCTTTTGCACTTGTGTCTCTATCTCTATGAGCACCAATAAGTGGCTCATCAATAATATCATCAATAAGTTCTAACTCTTTTAAGTCAGAACTTGTGATTTTCATAGCATTAGTAGCTGCTTCAGCTTTTGCTGGGTCACTCCAAAGAATTGCTGAACAACCCTCAGGTGAGATTACACTAAATACAGAGTATCTCATCATTGCAAATCTATCAGCAACACCAATAGCAAGTGCTCCACCTGAACCACCCTCACCAATAACTACTGAAACTGTTTGAGTATCAAGTTCTGCTAGGTCTAAAAGATTTCTTGCAATTGCTTCACTCTGATTTCTCTCTTCAGCACCAAGTCCTGGATATGCACCCGGAGTATCTACTAACATTAAAAGAGGCAGGTTAAACTTTTCAGCCATTTTTGCAGCACGAAGAGCTTTTCTGTAGCCCTCTGGGTGAGGCATACCAAAATTTCTTCTTATTTTATTTTTAGTACCGCGACCTTTTTGCTCACCAATAACGATAACTTTTTCATCACCAATATAACCCATATAACAGATAATAGCTTCATCATCACGGAAATGTCTATCTCCATGAATCTCATATTTATCTCTCATTATTAGATTTATATAGTCTAATGCATATGGTCTGTCTAAGTGACGAGCTAGTTGAAGTTTTTGAAAATCTGTTAAATTACCATATGTTTTTGAAACTTCTTTATCTAGTTCTTCTTGATGTTGTTTTACTTCATTTTCGTCATGACGAACCTGAGCAGAGATAATATTCTCTTGAATAGTTTTTATATTTTGTTCAAAGTCTAAATATACAGCCAAATTAAATCCTTAATTTAGATTTTTTTGAAGATAAGAACACCATTAGTTCCACCGAAACCAAATGAGTTACTCATACATACGTTTAAGTCAGCTTTTCTTGCACCTTCAGTTACATAATCTAAATCACAATTTTCATCTGGAGTTGTATAGTTAATAGTTGGAGGGATAATACCATCTCTCATAGCCATAAGACAAGTTACTGCTTCAATTCCTCCAGCAGCACCAAGACAGTGACCAATTTGACCTTTAATTGAACTCATTGGAGGAGTATTTTCGCCTAATAAATCTTTAACAGCAGCTGTTTCATTTTTATCATTAATTGGTGTAGATGTACCATGTGCATTTACATAATCAACTTTAGGCTCACCCGCCATTTTATACGCAGCTTTCATAGCACGAGCTGGACCTTCTAGAGATGGAGTTGTAATATGATTTGCATCACCAGACTCACCAAATCCTATAAGTTCACCATAAATATTTGCACCACGAGCAACTGCAGATTCATATTCTTCTAAAACAAGAGCAGCAGCACCTTCACCCATAACAAAACCATCACGATCAGCATCAAATGGACGAGAAGCAGTTTTTGGAGAATCATTTCTAGTTGATAATGCTTTCATTGCGGCAAAACCACCAATACCTACACCAGTAATTGCACATTCCGCAGATACAACAAGCATCTTTTCAGCACCATTACATATAATAGTTTTTGCAGCTTCACTTATAGCATGAGTTCCAGCAGCACAAGCAGTTACACTTGAAAGGTTTGGTCCTTGTGTTCCATGTTCAATAGAAACAAATCCACCAAGCATATTTACTAATGCACCTGGAATAAAAAATGGAGATATTCTTCTTGGTCCTCTATCTTTTAAAATAATAGAGTTTTTCTCAATTGAAGGAAGACCACCAATTCCAGACCCAGCACTAATACCAAATCTTTCCATATCAGTATCTTCTGGTAAATTAGCATCTGCCATAGCTTCTTGAGCAGCTTTTAATCCTAGGTGAATAAATCTATCAGCTTTTTTAACTTCTTTTGGAGCCATTACTGTTGCTGGATCAAAGTCTTTTACTTCACCAGCAATTTTTACGCTGTAGTTTTCAGGATCAAACATTGTAATTGTATCTATTCCACATTCACCATCACATATAGCTTTAAAAGATGTCTCTTTATCGTGACCAACTGAATTTATCATACCTAGACCAGTTACTACTACTCTTCTCATTAAATACTCTCCATAAGACATAAAATACTTTTAAAGATAAGCTCTAGCTTACTATTAAAAAAATTCTATAGATATAAAATTACTGAGGTTTCCCTCAGTAAAATATTATTTAAAATTACTTACTTTCTACGTAATCAACTACGTCTTTAAGAGTCATAATTTTTTCTGCTTCATCATCAGGGATTTCGATATCAAATTTCTCTTCAAGAGCCATAACTAATTCAACTACATCTAGGCTATCAGCACCTAAATCTTCAACAAATTTCGCATCTTCTTTTACTTCATCTGCGTTTACGCCTAATTGTTCTACTACTACTTCTTTAATATCGTCTATAAGTGCCATCATAGCTCCTGTATTTTTAATTTAATCGGGTAATTATAACAAAACTAGCTTAAAAAAAGCCTTGAAGTTATGCCATATTCATTCCACCATTTACTTTAAGTGTTTCACCTGTTATATAACTCGAATGGTCTGAAAGTAAAAATGCTGTCGCTTCTGCAACTTCACTAGCCCCACCCATACGTTTCATAGGTATTTTAGCATTAATGCCATCTTTAATTTCATCACTTAAAACTTCCGTCATCTCAGTCGCTATAAAACCTGGTGTAACAGAGTTAAAACGGATACCACTAGTTGCAGCTTCTATTGCAAAACTTTTAGTCATTGCAATAACTCCACCCTTACTTGCAGCATAGTTAGTTTGTCCAGCGTTACCAGTTTCTCCAATTATTGAAGAGATATTTACAACTGAACCAAATTTTTTCTTTCTCATAACCTTCATAGACTCTCTACAACCTACAAAACATGAAGTAAGATTTGCATTGATTACAGACATAAAATCTTCTGTTTTCATACGAAGCGCTAATTTATCATTCGTAATTCCAGCATTATTTACAAGGTAAGAAAGTTCACCATCACTATCGATAATAGTCTTAATAGCATCAACAAAAGCGGCTTCATCACTTACATCAAAACCAATTACAGCAGCTTTTCCACCTGCAGTTTCGATAGCATCTTTAACTGCATCAGCCTCTGTAGCTCCACTTCTATAGTGAACCCAAACTTTAAGACCAAAACCAGCTAAAGTTTTCGCAATCTCTGCACCAATACCACGACTTGAACCTGTAACTAAAACATTATTTCCACTAAACTTCATTGTTATATATTCTCCAAAATTAAAATTAAAAGCACCTAGGTGCGTTAGCTATTTATAGTTATACCAAACTATGATCCATCTCAGATGGTATCTCTATATCCATAAGTTTTAAAACTGTTGGTGCAATATTATTTAAGCCACCAGCATCAACTTTTGTAACTCCATCAGCCATTACAAAACACCAAACTTTTCCAACAGTATGATTTGTCAAAGTATTACCCTCTTCATCTTTCATCTCTTCACAGTTTCCATGATCTGATGTAATAACAAGAGCATAGTCATTATCTTTTGCACTCTGTAGAATTTTTCCTAACTGTTCATCAACTGCTGTTACTGCAAGTTTTGCAGCATCAATATCACCAGTATGACCAACCATATCTCCATTCGCAAAATTCACTACTACAAAATCATAATCAGCATCCATAGCCTTAAGTACTGCATCACCAACTTTTTGCGCACTCATCTCTGGTTTCATATCATATGTTTTTACATCAGGTGAGGGGATTAAAACTCTTGTTTCATTTTCATAAGGTTCATCTATTCCACCATTTAAAAAGAAAGTTACATGTGCATATTTTTCAGTTTCTGCTGTATGTAATTGTCTTAATCCACTACGTGAAATCACTTCTGCTAAAGTATTTTCAGGTGAATCTTTCTTAAATAAAACAGGATATTTAAAACTTTTATCGTATTGTGTAATAGTTGCTAAATTTATATCTATTGGTCTTTTTATAAAAGAAGTGAAATCTTTATCTCCAAGAGCAGTTACAAGTTCTCTCATTCTATCACTTCTAAAGTTTATTGTTAAAATTGAGTCACCGTCTTTTACTCCTTCATATCCTTCAAATGCAGTTGGTTCAACAAACTCATCTGTTTCCCCTAAAGAGTATGAATGTCCAATATATCCAGCAGGATTCCAGTCTGTTGATGGTGAGGCATCAACAATTGCTTCATAACCTCTTTGAACTCTTTCCCATCTATTATCTCTATCCATAGAATAAAAACGACCAGATATAGTAGCTATAGATATATTTTCATCAAGTTCATTTTCAACAAGTTCTATATACTTTTGTGCTGAAGTTGGAGATACATCTCTACCATCTGTTATAAGATGTAAAAAAACTTTTTTTCCATTTTTTGAAGCAATTTTAGCAAGACCAAGAAAGTGCTCTATATGTGAGTGCACTCCTCCATCACTTACAAGACCAATAAGATGAAGTCTATCTGACTTACTCATTAAGTTTTTAAACTCTTCATTATCTTCTAAAGTATTCTCAGACAAAGCCAAAGAAATTTTTACTAAATCTTGATATAAAACTCGACCACTTCCAATA
>Ga0209345_10001154_pt1 | contig 32189 bp, 33 predicted proteins | sample Cruoilmetagenom7_FD_187294 | JGI IMG/M metagenome (GOLD analysis project Ga0209345, IMG submission 187294) | Oil polluted marine microbial communities from Coal Oil Point, Santa Barbara, California, USA - Sample 7 (SPAdes) (version 2) | ecosystem: Environmental > Aquatic > Marine > Oil seeps ...
CATCCAGAAGACGCGTATATTCAAAAGAGTACTTTCCTGCTGTTTCCAACCAGTATGAACGCAATATCATGATACATGCTGCTGACAAAACAAGTGAGCAAATAAACCAGATCCAATCGCGTTTTTTTTGAGGCCATTTAAAACGAAGAACCTGCGGTGCAAGAATAGCAATCACGGGTAGTGCAGGAAAATAGAAGCGTTCAATGAATCCCCACGGAATCTTAAACATATTCCAGCTGAGAAAGGCGATAAACAACAGTGGATAAATCCAAATAATTCGGATATTGTCCTCAACAGTTCTTTGTAATTTCATCCCACTCACCAAAAAGAGAAGAAAGGGGAGCAGGAGCTCATCAAGTAAATAGATCTTATACCAGCTTGAAGGCCCATTGAAAAATACTTGCCCAAAATCATAGTGAGTAAAAATTGCGTTGAACGTTGATGGGGCGATCGCAAAAAAAGGTTTACCCAGAAAAATCGTGTCGAGAACTATGAATATCCCGATTCCTGCCACTGCTCCAAACAAAAATGGACGGATCAAATCCACTAAATCTTTTAGGGCTAGCTTTCCTTTAATTCTTTCTTTAAAATATCCAAACAATAAAATATTTATGAAAATAGTTGTCTCTTTTGTCTTAAAGCATAGAAATGCTAGCGCCCCTAATATAAAAAGAGCTTGTTTTTGTTTTTCTGGATTCTTTACCCCCCACAAATAGATTGTCAGATATAAGGTAACCATTGCCATTGCTGTGATATCAACAGCTGGTTCCCCTGAGTATTCTATTAGTAACGGGTAGGAAAAAAAGAACGCGATTGCTAGCAAGCCATGTAAAACTGTGCTTTTACGGGTCAATTTTCTCGCGTTGAGGTAAACAAGAGCCGCTGTAATTGAAATAAGGAATCCCCAAAAAACGCGTACCCCGACTAATGGCGTTGGTAAAATTGAGATAAATAATTTTTGAAGGTATACATGAAAATATCGATTACCATAACTGGGCTCCGCAATATTTCTTAGTCCCAAATCTATATACATCATCTCATCCGAGTATATTGGCCCGCCAGCCAATAACGCAAAGGCAACCCACAATAATCCAAAAACAATAATAACCGCCCATTTTTCACGCCGAGAAATATGCATCGATGGCTCCTGGTAATTTTTCTTCATAATGATTCAAACAAGATTGACCTCGGTCTCCAGTATAATAGCTGATATTATTATAACGAAAAACCTAATGCTCATTCACTCGGCATCTCAATTGCTCACGCTTGCCGGCAAACCACAATCTGGCAGCCAATTAGGCCAACTAGGCATTATTCCCAATGGGTCTGTCCTCATCCGTGATGAAAAGATCATTGATGTTGGAGAGACCGATGAAATGGCTGAGAAATACCCCGGAGAAAAACAACTTAGCGCTAATAATTGTGTGGTCATGCCGGGGTTGATCGACCCTCATACCCACCTGGTGTGGGCTGGAGATAGAGCTGCTGAGTTCGAAATGCGGTTGGAGGGAAAGAGCTACATGGATATCATGGCTGCTGGTGGAGGGATTCAATCAACAGTAAATGCGACGCGATCAGCCAATTATAGTTCTCTGTTTGCGCAATCTGAACAGCATGCATTAGACATGTTTTATCAAGGGACAACCACAGCAGAGGCAAAGAGCGGCTATGGATTAGAAATATCTACAGAACTTAAACAGTTAAAAGTGCTTTTGAACCTTAATAAAAAAGGACCTTTAGAAATTTTTCCAACCTTTCTGGGCGCGCATGCCGTTCCAAATGAATACAAAAGCCGCCCGGACATTTACGTGAACCTGGTGTGTGATGAAATGCTCCCTGCCTTAAAAAATTGGTGGGCTAAAAACACTCACGAACGCCCCCTCCCTTTTGTGGATGTCTTCTGTGAAAAAGGCGCTTTCAATCTTGCACAAACACGTCGAATTCTGGAATCCGCTAAGCAGTTAGGTTTCCCTTTGAAAATCCACGCTGATGAATTTGAGAATTTAGGCGGCGCAGCAATAGCCGCAAAATTAGATGCGGTTTCTGCAGATCATCTGGTGAAAACATCAACAGAAGATATTAAGATGTTAGCAGCAAGCAATACTATCGCTGTATCACTTCCCTGCACTCCTTTTGGGTTAGCTGAAAGTGAGTATTCACCAGCAAAAGCGATGATCGAAGCGGGATGCGTTTTCGCGCTTGCATCTGATTTGAATCCAGGAACTGCCTGGTGCGGGAATATGCAGTTTGCAATGGCCTTAGCCTGCCGTTTTATGGGGCTAACGCCAGCGCAGTCGATTGCTGCATCAACGATCAATGCCGCAGCTGCCATTGGGCAGCACGAAAATATTGGTTCTATTGAATCCGGGAAACAGGCGGATCTGATCATCTTGTCTGTTAATGACTACAGGCAGATACCTTATCGATTTGGCACTAATCTGGTTACAACAATCATCAAGAAAGGAAAAAAATACGCTTTGAGAAGCCTATGTTGACTGTAGAAAAAGCGCGCACGTGGTATCCGAGTTATGACGCCGTGCATGGATTTGATCATATTGAAAGAGTTTATCGGCTTTGCGAAAGAATCGGCCCTCTTGAAGGAACCGATATGAAAATTCTGCTAGCCGCCGCACTTCTTCATGATGCAAGAGGCAGCCATCCCGGCGAGGGAAATCGAAACGACCATCATCTGCGTTCTGCTGAATTTGCCGAAATTATTCTTCTGAAGGAAGGTTGGTCGCCAAGCAAAATCTGCGCTGTCCAACACTGCATTCGCGCACATCGCTTCCGAGAAGACCAACAGCCACAAACCATTGAGGCAAAAGTTCTGTTTGATGCTGATAAATTGGATGTAATTGGCGCAATTGGTGTCACACGCGCGTTAGCATATGCTTTTCAGGTAAAACAACCCGCTTTCGCTAATCCTTCAAAAGAATTTATGAAATCCGGAAAAAAAGAGACGGGGGAACCTCACAGCGCTTATCATGAATATGTGTTCAAACTTAAAAGAATAAGCGGTGTTCTTCTTACAGAAACCGCAAAGAAGATCGCAGAGCACCGCCAGGTATATCTAAATGGGTTCTTTGAAGAACTTGCGGATGAAATGGAAAACAAGAAATAAGGAATTAAGGAGCCGAATTACAAATAATGGAACCCAATCAAGAATTCATCATCAACCTCGCAAAAGGCGCGGGGAAAATCCTGCGCGCTGGGTACGGAAAAGAACACAGCATTAAGTTCAAGGGTCCTATAGACGTGGTCACGGAAATCGATGGCGAAGCAGAAGATTTTATCGTCCAAAGGATAAGAGAAGCTTTTCCAGATCATTCGATCATTGCTGAAGAAAGTGGAAAACTTGATGGAAAAAAGAAGAATCGCTGGTTCATTGATCCTCTCGATGGTACATCTAACTACGCAAAGGGGCTGCCGATATTTTCGGTGTCAATTGCTTACGCCGAAGATGGCGAAATGCGGTTAGCCTGTGTATATGATCCGCTGCGAGATGAGTGCTTTTATGCTGAAAAGGGCTGTGGATCATGGCTGAACGGAAAAGTTATTCGCGTCAGCACCACAAAGGAATTACTAAATGCCATGCTGGTCACTGGATTCCCGTATGACATCCATAAAAAAAACAACAACTTGGACCATTTTGCAGCTATCGTTCGTGAAGTTCATTCTGTCCGCAGGTTAGGATCTGCGGCACTGGACCTGGTATATGTCGCCGCGGGGAGATTAGATGGCTATTGGGAAATTGATATCAACTCATGGGATATCGCCGCCGGAACTCTAATTGTCGAAGAGGCAGGTGGTGTAGTAACCACTATTCACGGAGGCCCGAATTACATGCGTCCACCCTATGATTTAATTGCATCAAATGGCAATTTACATGATAAATTGTTGCCCTTCTTTGAACATGCTCCAAAAGGATAAGTGCTGGTATGCAGCTAAAGTATAATGAGATTTCGTTTTTTGATACTTTATTATTAAACACAAATGTTTTTTTTAAAATTAGCAAAGGGACCTAAATGACAAAAGACAGCAACCAGCACGAACAATCTCGATGGAGTTTGAACGACTTATTTCCCTCTAATGATTCAAAAGAACTTGAACGTGCCTTTACCTCTCTGGAAGAATTAGTCACAAAATTTGAATCCCGCCGAGATGACCTTAAAGATAGCCTCCTTTCGGAAACATTTATAAAAATTATCCAGGAACTGGAAGAGATCACAAAACTAGTTCAGCGGATCGGGGGGTTTGCTGAACTTTGGTTCACCGAGGACACACAAAACCAATCTGCCCAAGCAATGGTGGCAAAAATCGAGCAGCTATCAGCAGAAATATCTAACCGAGTACTTTTCTTCAGTATCTGGTGGAAATCCCTTGACAAAAAAACCGCGAAAAAATTATTGAAAGGTACCGGTGATTACCTTTATTGGCTGGAAGAAATGCGGCATTTCAAACCATACACACTCACCGAGCCCGAAGAAAAGATTGTCAACATTAAAGATGTGACGGGGAGCAATGCCCTCATCACTTTATATGACTCTTTCACCAACCGCTATACATACACTATCAACGTTGACGGAGAAGACAGAGAGCTTACTCGCGGTGAGTTAATGACATTTGTGCGTATGTCTGATGCTGATTTGCGGGCACGCGCTTACCAGGAATTGTACCGAGTATATGGCAAGGATGGGCCTATTCTTGGGCAGATGTATCAAACCCGGGTTCGGGACTGGCGAAACGAACTGATAAACCTGCGCGGCTATAAGACGCCGATTTCCGCACGCAACCTTCACAACGATATCCCCGATGCCGTTATTGACACACTTCTTGCTGTCTGCCAGAAAAATGCCGGCGTTTTTCAGCGTTTTTTTGCCCTAAAAGCTCGTTTATTAGGCGTGGAGAAACTTCGCAGATATGACATCTACGCTCCTGTTACACAGTCCAATAAAGAATACCCGTTTGAGATGGCGGCGGAGCTTGTCCTGGATTCCTTCGAACAATTTGACCCACGCTTCGCCCAGATGGCTCTGCGCATTATGAATGATAATCACATGGACAGCCAGGTGCGTAAGGGCAAACGATCTGGCGCGTTTTGCGCTACTATCAACCCGGAATTAACTCCATGGGTAATGATTAATTACCAAGGCCATTCAGACGATATAGCAACTTTAGCACACGAGCTTGGACACGCAATCCACTCATTACTAGCCAGCGATCACAGCATTTTTACTCAACACGCTTGCTTGCCTTTAGCAGAAACAGCCTCAACCTTTGGAGAAATGATGCTGGTTGATCGATTATTAGAAAAGGAAAAAGACGCAGGAGTTCGACGTGATTTACTCTTCAAGCAAGTAGACGACTCATATGCGACTATCATGCGCCAGGCCTTCTTCGCATTATTTGAAAAAACTGCACACAAGATGACCAGCAAGGGCGCTTCTGTGAATGAACTTTCTGAAGCATATTTCGATAATCTTAAAACTCAATTCGGAAATGCTTTGGATATTGGAGAAGAATTTAAGTGGGAATGGGTGTCTATTCCGCATATTTATCATGTCCCATTCTATGTTTACGCGTATGCGTTCGGGAAACTTCTGGTACTTTCGCTTTATAAGCAGTATAAAGAGGAGGGTGAGTCCTTCAAACCCAGATATATCAACATCTTATCCACAGGTGGATCAAGGGCGCCCATGGATGTTCTTTCAGAATCAGGAATTGATATCCGCCAGGGGTCCTTCTGGCAGGGCGGCTTTGATGTGGTGGAGGGCTTAGTTAGACAACTGGAAGAATTATCTTAACGCAATGCGATTTATTTATAGTATTATCAGCTCGCTATATAAACGGGTTGATTTAATGTTCAAGCGGGTTTATTCTTCTTCAATATTTTTTTCTTCGAGTTCAATATTGGCTGGTTCTTTTTTATCCTTAGCTTGATAATCAAGCATTTGCATCTGGCGCGCAATTACCTTTGTGAAATATTTAACTTCTCCGTCTTTTTCATAGCGGTCCGTGCGTAAACGTCCCTCAAGGAAAAGCAATCGTCCTTTCTTAAGATATTCAAGACAAATCTCCCCTAAGCGACCCCATGCCTCAACATTGAACCAATCAATCTCTTTATGAACAACTCCATCGCCACCTTTCCATTGCCGATCAACAGCAACTGTGAAAACAGCAAGTTTTGTGCCCTTCCTGGTTGTTTTTTCAAGCGGGTCTTTCCCTAATCTACCAATAATCTGTACACGATTCAAACTTGGCATTGTTCCCTCTCTTTTCTTAATAAGTAAATATGATATATTTTAGTTTAGATGGGTTTACCAGAAAGTCAAGTTAAGTTCACTATAATGGAGGGTTAATGTACGTTGCGATTGAAGGGGTGATAGGGGTTGGAAAAACAAGCTTGGCCAGGTTGCTACAAATCCCTTTTGAGTCCAATACTCTGCTAGAGATATTTGAGGAAAACCCTTTTTTGTCAAAATTTTATGAAGATCGGGTGCGTTACGCCTTTCAAACCCAGATGTTCTTTTTGTTAAGTCGCTATTATCAGCAGCGGCGCAGTGTTCCAAAGTTGATGGAAGAGGAAAAGAAAATCCTGATTAGTGATTATACGTTTGACAAAGATGCACTATTTGCCAAAATCACTTTGGATGGCGACGAGCTTGAGATGTATGGACAGTTACACACTGTATTATCTGAAAAAATACCTTCCCCGGACCTGATCGTATATCTACGGGCAACAACTGATACCCTTATGCACCGCATTACGCTGCGCGACCGCTCCTTTGAACGTTCAATGGAACGAGACTACATAGACCTGGTAAACACCACATACAATGAGTTTTTTCTGCGGGCAGATAATAAGAAGAGGGTTCTTATAATAGATTCAAATGAGCTGGATTTTGTTCACAACGAAGACGATCTCCATTGGATCGAGAACCGCATCCGACAACGGATGAATATGCCGCCCTTTCAACCAGAACTTCCAATCATCGAAAAAGGTGAGACTAAGTGAAATAACCGTGTAAAATTTAGAAAGTACAAAGACAAACACTATATGCGCATCACACGAGACCTACTTTTATCCACAGCAAAAGATACTGTAAAAAGAAGAGTTTTTAACAGTAACGATATTGTGTGTGCCTATTTAACCGGGTCTATCATCCGTGAGGATCCATTAATTGGCGGAACAACCGATATAGATCTAATTTATGTTCATTCTCTCGAAGCCCCACAACAAAGAGAGCTCGTTCCCATCACGGATGATTTTCACCTTGACATTGCTCACTTTTCGCAATCCTTTTTCAGCCAACCACGAAAACTTCGTTCAGATGCGTGGGTAGGATCGTTCTTGTGTCATTATCCAATCGTGCTTCACGACACCAATCACTGGTTTGATTACGTGCGATCAGGCGTTTTTGCTCATTTCTTCCAACCAACAAACACCATCCTGCGGGTAAAACCATTTATTGAATCAGCACGGCAGGGTTGGATAGCTCTTTTAAACAAACAAAATAATTACAGCCAGGATTTTTTGTGCCCTTATTTGAAAATCATCAAAAACGCCGCGGACGCCGTCGCCTGCCTAACGTCCGTTCCACTGACAGACCGCCGCTTTTTGGTTGACTTTCCTCAAGCCGCCCAAGGAATCAATATGCCCGGGTTGGTGGGCGGACTTGTTGACCTTATCATGCCTATAGACTCGATAGAGCCCGATTGGGATATTTGGATCGGAAATTGGAATACTGCATTCTCCTCACTTCAACAAATAGACAATCGACCGCTTTCCTACTCTAGCTGCCGGCGCTCATATTACGAAAAAGCTATACTAGGATTAAAAGACGAGAATAGCCAGGCAGCTGTATGGCTGCTGCTTTGGACATGGTCACTAATGGCCTCTCGCTTGCCAAGAAATAATTCCAGCCAGAAAGGGTACGATGATTTACTTTCCCAGTTGATGCTTGACGCCAATAATTTTTCTGAAAGATTAACTGGATTGGATCAGTTTCTAGATGCCGTTGAAGAATCCATTGAAGTGTGGCAGGTAGCTGCAGGAATTTAAATTATCCACACATGCTGTGGATATCTCCTGTGGATAACTTGTAAAAAGCTGTGGATAACTTAACCAAATTGTGGATAAACTGGAAAATATTTTCTAATTCTTGCCCTTTGTCTGTGATCAAACCTTAAAAAAGTACAATCCGTGCAGAATTTTCCCGGTTTTATCCCTGTTTTTCCACAATTTATTGAATAGAGGCGTATCTGAATATACGGAAGCTGTGGAACACCTTATTGGTAAGTGCCTCTATATAGTGTTTTTTCTAAGAGCATAGCTTTCTTATCCACATATGCACACCCCCTACTACTATTACTATATCCTTAAAAATAATATGTTTGTGTATAATTCATACTTGTATCTTTCCTTGTAATTTTGTAGAATGCTTATACAGGTTATTAAGTTGCGGCCAACAAATAATCTAAATAACAATAAAGTTGGCAGGAGGGAAACAATGGATATTATCAAAGTAAAAGCCGTTTCCCGTACGGCAGCAGTTGCAGGCGCTATTGCAGGGATTTTCAGGGATATGAAGCATGCTGAAGTTCAGGCGATTGGTGCAGGAGCAGTTAATCAGGCGGTTAAGGCGATGGTATTAGCCAAGAATTTTCTTGCACAGGATGGGATCGAGGTTGTTTTTACCCCAGAATTTGTCAACGTGGAAATTGATGGAAAAGTTCGCACGGCGATCAAATTTGTCATAGATATCAAATAGGATACTTGCATTATCTCCAAGGGGGGAGTTTTATGGTGAGTATTCTTCTGGCAGGAATACAACTTCTTCTTTTCCTGAAATCTTTTCATCAACTTTTTTTACAATAAGGTCCATATGATCAGGCATGGAAACAAAATCCAGGTTGTCTGTAGGGATAGTTAACACAGGGCATAACGAAAAACTTGAGATCCATGCTTCGTACGCCTGGTTCAACTGGCCGAGATAATCCGATTTAATTGTCTGCTCAAAATCGCGGCCTCTTTTTTTTATTCTTCCAGAAAGAGTGCTTACTGATGCCCGCAGGTATATCATTAAATCTGGGGTTGGCAAAAAGCTTATTAAAGAATGATACAGCGCTTCATACGTTTCATAATCTCTCTGATTCATGATGCCCTTGGTGAATAGATTATGGGCGAAAATCTCGGCATCTTCGTATAAGCTGCGGTCAAGGATTACCGAAGACCGACAGTCTGCCAATTCTCTATAAACCCGCAGACGATGGCTGAGGAAGAAAATCTGGGAATGAAAACCCCATGCTTCCATATCCTCGTAAAAGTCCGCCAGGTAGGGGTTGTTAGCTACCGGCTCGAAGAACGGCTCCCACCCGAGCCGACTGCTCAGCATACGAACTAATGAGGATTTTCCGGCGCCTATATTGCCTGCTATCGTGATGAATTTTTTCATGTTTAGTAGTTTCTATTCACATTAATTATAGTATTTCTTTTGATTAAAATAAAAAAAGAGCCATTTGTGCGGGCTCTTCTTTTTGAGTAGTTTAAATATTATTCTACTTTAGAGATGGCATCTACGGGGCAAACTTCTACGCAGGCTGCGTGGTCTTTGCACTTTTCAGGGTCAATCTCGTAGATTTCGTCACCCATTGCAATGGCGTTTTCCGGGCATTCCACTTCACAGGAACCGCAAACAATGCATTCGTCAGAAATTATATAGGTCATCGATTTTATATCCTTTCAACAATTATTTATTTCTAGCAAAAAAGGATAGCACAGAATATTCTTTTTTACAACGACAAAAGTCTGTGATGAGAGAAAACAAGAAGGATACTTTCGGCTTTCTATCCTTGACAAGGCATATAAGCGATTCTATAATATCTGCGCTTTCCTCGATAGCTCAATTGGCAGAGCAAGCGGCTGTTAACCGCTAGGTTTCTGGTTCGAGTCCAGATCGAGGAGCTTTGTACTTAAAAATAAGCCCTTTTTTGTGACACACAATCATTTTTTTTGTCTCAAAGGGAGAACACAGGCCACTTACAGAAACAATCGATGAATTCTATAAAAATAGAAATATAATCTCTTTTCGATTAAAATATTTTATAGACTTTGATGTTTTCAATTCTGATCCTCTTTTCATCGAAACTATACAAACAAGTCGAAAAAATAATACAAGAAGAAATTTATGAAACCTTTCGTTGTTGCTGTGAATCGTAGCCCTGAACATACTTTTAGTAAACCAAACAAGAAAACCATCAAACTAATTGAAGGGTATGGCGTTGAAGGTGATGCACATGCAGGGAAAAAAGTAAAGCACCGATTCTTAGTAGGTATCGACCCAACCAAACCTAATATCCGGCAAGTGCATTTGATTCATGTAGAGTTACTCGAGGAATTAAATAGAAAGGGTTTTACCGTTCACCCAGGTGAACTAGGAGAGAATATTACAACACGCGGGATCGACCTGCTTGGATTACCTACAGGCACAAGACTCCTAATTGGCGCAGATGTAAAAATTGAAATAACTGCATTGCGAAATCCATGTGTTCAAATCGATTGGTTTCAAAAGGGGTTGCTTAAAGAAGTTTTATACAAAAACGAGGATGGAAAGGTGGTCCGGAGGGCAGGAGTGATGGGAATAATTCTTGCGGGGGGGCAAATTAACCCGAATGATGAAATATTCGTGGAATTGCCTTTAAAACCACGCCATCCATTAGAGTATATTTGGTAAAAAGAACCAAAAATAATTCCTCATATGAAAATGTAGTCTTACAAGAGTAAATCTGTCTTCCGCCAGGTTTCTGTTTCGAGTCCAAGTCGAGGAGCTTTTTATTAAAATCGCATAATTGAACTCAAGAAAATTATTGTTTCCTTGACTTTCTCCAGGCAATATATTCCAAAAACTCTTTGTATTCGTCAGAATGAATCAACGATTGAGGTATAAATATTTTGTATATCACCGCCTAGAACTCCGAGCACAATAAATACAGCAATTGAAACGAATAGTATGATTAATCCATATTCAATTAGGTTTTGCCCTTTTTCTTCTTGTGTTCCTATCCTACTTAATAATTCTTTCACCTGAAATTTCAATGTGTTTTTCCTTAATTACATTATATTCATTATATTATCTGATAGTGCCGATTAATAATATAAGAAAATTTAGCTCAGTCGGTTTTTCATTATTTACCGCTCGACCATGATTCCCTTTTATACAATTTGAATTTGTATACCCACAAGATTTAAACTGCCTTCCGCCAGGTTTCTGTTTCGAGTCCAGATAGAGGAGTTTTTCTATTAAAATCGCATATTTCTATATAAGAAATTCGTTGATGATACCTTGCCTTTTCCCATACTAAAAAACTTGCAAAAATTCTTTATATGCGATAGAAGGATTTATGAAGATGTACAAATTGCAGAAAAAGTTAAAAGCATTTACTTGTGACAGGGCTTTTTGAAGAGTCAATAAAGGCTGAAAAATAATATTTCTGATTAAACGAAGATAGAGGGTAAGATCTTTGTTTTTAAGCTATTTCCTTTTCGCTTTGGTACCTTAGGCATAGCGCATTCTAAAATCGGCTATTAAATTGTTTATGTTATACCTTCGATCTGGTAGTATTCTGCGATCTTTTAAGCTGCCCCTTCGATCAATTTGTGTTCTGCGTTCGGCTGAATCATCGGTTCTAGAATCGGTTTTGCTATTTCTTCGATCTGGCTGTTTTCTGCGATCTGTTATGCCCTCCCTTCGATCTATCTGTTTTCTGCGATCTGTTGTGCCCTCCCTTCGGTCTGGCTGTTTCCTGCGATCAGTTAGATTTTCTGATTCGAGAATAGCCTTTTTCTCTTCGGGTTTTATCATATTGCCTCCAAAAAAATCATTATAACGATTATCAAAATATACAGCATATGATCGGTAAATAATTTAAAAGTAGAACACCTAATAATCCATTATAAACAATAAGGCATTCCATTACCTGAACCACATTAGAGTAGACACCAAACAAAAACCAAAGTCTGCTCTAATTCAATTTAATTATATGGTTTTCGCATGCATTATTCAAGCATATGTACAGGTTCAATACATATGAGACGGTAAGGACCAACACTGCGGGTAATTGAATTGAAACTATACAAAACTCACAGGAATTTAATTTCCTTCCGCCAGATTTCTGCTTCGAACCCAGATCGAGGAGCTTTTTGCTTAAAATCGTATATTTCTATTCAAGAAGAATATTTATTCTTTTTCTTTTCCAGATATATAAATTTATCTGCTTGCTTTAATGCAGAAAGCAACCCCTCCTTTTTTTTCGCAGTACCTGCGCCAATGAAGAGTCTTATAGCCGGCACACTTTCATTGTTATTATATTCCTGCAAATTTTCTCGAATCCTCTTTATGGTTTCATCAGCTGTATCTTCATCTACGTTTTGAAGCAGCATTGCAAATTCATCCCTTCCGATACGGGCAACAATGTCATCCCCTCGAAAAGATTTAAACAACACTTGCGCCACACGTTTAAGTAATTTATCTTCAGCCTGGTGCCCTTTTACATCATTTACATTCTTCAAATTAGCCACATCTACTCTAACAATGCTAATTGGGAATTGCCTTCCCCGTTCCACGCGCTTCATTTCTGCGTCAAAGAAAGCGCGGTTATATAATCCGGTAAGGGAATCCTGCGTACTCAGATGCTCGAATTTTGCTTCCGCTTGCTTGCGTTCGGTGATGTCGCGCACCACACCCTGGTTGCCCACCAGCTGGCCATCTTTGATGAAGGTCGCAGGATTGATCTCGATGAACGCGCTCGTGCTGTCTTGCTTAATGACTTCGGTTGTAATCAGCGCTGAATTGATTCCGCTTGACATCGCCGTCTGGTACTGCTCGGTTAACACATTGCCTTTATCAGGCGGTAAAAACTCTAGAAATCTTTTGCCGATGATGGCCGCAGGTCGCTCAAAACCGAGTATGCAAGCCAGGGCGCGATTGGCATATATGAGCGTACCGTTGAGATCGCAAATATATATGCCATCATTGACTTCATCCACCATGGTGCGGTATTTTACATCGTCCTCTTGAAGCATAGCCTTTATTTGCCTGTGCTTGGCAAATTGGCCCACCCGTTCACAAACCAAATTAAGCAAATATCGTTCTTCATTCAGAAAAGGACCCTCATCTGCTTCAGGCTTTTTGAGCAAATAGCCCACAATCAGAAAGCCGATTTTAGCGCGATTTATTGAAATATCACCCTTCTGCTGCCATTTACTTTCTTTAAAATTTGTTGTTGAGAACTCACGATCATCAATTACCAGTTTAGCGCAGGTTATCTCAGGGTATTGCCATGCAGGTGGAATGAGATCAACAACTCCCTGGTATATTTTTCCTGGCGAAGCATTTTTAGATGCAACTAATTTGGAAAAGTCATAAAAATAGTTTAATCCCTTAACCCGTTTGGATAATTTAGAATCGCTTTCACGTGGCGCGTCTTTCATAATATCCTACTCGCATTCATCTACTTATATTATATTCAAAATATACATTCGTCGCTTATTCAAATATCCCAGGCAAGCAAATCGTCAGTTGGTTAAAGCGCTATGTGAAAATGCAGCCCAGCACGAATTCCATTAATAACCGCTTGGTCTTGAGACTCTTTACGGCAGCATGAAAATCGTCTACCTGCAAGAGTAAAGCTTCCTTCCGCCAGGTTTCTGGTTCGAATCCAGATCGAGGAGATTTTGTTTTAATTTATAGCATTTGAGCAATACAATTGATCTCACTTTGCTATAATGTTCTCAACAGAAACTCCGAGACCTCGCGCGAGGGCATTACTCAATGTGCTTATTTTTTTTGTTAAACACGCACGGCAGACGAGAGGATTTTGATACTTGCATACCGAGATAATACTATCAACAAAAAATCCGTATATATTACCTTCTACGCTGCGCTCACATGGGTGGGTGGACCTGCTGCCGAATATCCCTGATGAGAAAGTGGAATCATTTTCTCGTGTGGAGCGGCTTTCGTCAGGCAAGGTTATTAATATCCATGCAGCATCCTTGGGCAGCAAATTGCCGAAAATAATTATCACTGTAAAGCACGAGGACGCCTTAATGCAAATTGAGCGTAACGAAATAGTCAAACGTGTCCGGTATATGCTGCGCTTAGATGAAAATCTGCGAGGGTTTTATGACCTATGTAAGAAGAAAGGGAATAAATGGAAAAACTTTACGGAAGGCAGAGGATATTTATTGAGATCTCCGGAGATTTTTGAGGATCTGGTAAAAGTGATTTGCACAACGAATATTCAGTGGGGAGGAACAAAACGAATGGTGAAAGAACTGGTTGAATCTTTTGGAGTTCCATTTCCGGGAGACCCGGCTCTTCTCTCCTTTCCTTCGCCGGAATCAATTTCGTCAATATCTTTGGAAGAATTTAAAGATTGCGTTCGATTAGGGTATCGGGCAGGATACATTTATGAATTGTCTGCACGGATAACTAGCGGGGACCTGAAACTGAATGGCCTGATAGACACTTCAACACCTGCCGCAGAGGTAAAAAAAAGACTAATCGAAATTAAGGGAGTAGGTAATTATGCGGCAGCCTCAATGTTGATGTTATTGGGGCGGTATGATCAGATCCCGGTTGACACAGTGTTCCGCAGTTTTATGAAAGCAAAATATTTTGATAACAAGCCGTTTTCTGAAGAGGAGGGGCTGAGTATATATGAGGATTGGGGGAGGTGGAAATATCTAGCGTATTGGAATGAAATGCTTGCTTTTTATTATCCAAAGGCAGAAATCAAATAAATCCAATTGAAATGCTCGTGCCATAATTGCTATAATAAAGAACGTTAATTTGTAAGGACATAAGGAAGAAAAGGAGAGGTGACAAAATGAAAAGGACCAAGTTTGTTGTAACAGGAATAATCCTCTTATTGGTAATTATCGCATGTGATATTGGCCCCTTATCTATTGATTTTGGTGGTGATGGGGGGAGCAGCCAGCCGAAGGCGGCCTCAATTGAAGCCGGGATTGATTCTCCCGGTAACGGGGCTTCTCTGCCGATGGGCCCAGTTGAGATAGCATATCATGCAACCAGCACGGAAGGTGTATCCTCTATTGAATTAAGTGTGAACGGAGAGGTGGTCAGTTCAATTGCCAACTCGGACTCGAACCAAAATGTGGTTGCTTTGAAATATGTCTGGCAGCCAAGTGTTTCTGGAAGCCATACCATCAGAGTGCGTGCGCAGAATAGCGGGGGCGCATGGAGCGATTTTTCTACTGCGACGATTAACATTGAGGGCGGACAGCAGGCTCAGCAGCCGCAAGATTCATCCACGGAGCCTGAAGATCCAAAGGAGACAGAGACCCCTTCTCCAACGGCAACCCCCGAGGAAATGACAATTCACAATATAGAACATAACCTGAGTAAGTTCTATTATGGCGGCGGCACATGTGGGAGCCGTGAAATTACAATATCGGCTGATGTTACGCATCCAGATGACGCATACGCAGCGATTCTCTTTATACGATTCTGGGATATCGAAGGAGCAGGAACAACAAAATGGGATTCTGGCCGGGCGATGTCACCAAAATCTAAGGGGCACTTCAGTGCTACTTTGTTTTCCGAGTCTATCCCGAATTACAACGCTTATGATTTTGCTGTGGTAAATTATCAAATTGTTGTGCAGAACAAAGCCGGGAGCAATCTCGCGCGATCAGAGGTGATCAAGAAATTGGAGCTTGAGCGCTGCCCGTGATCAAATAATCATTAAAAACCTGCTGTAAGGCAGGTTTTTCTTTCTACCAATAAGCAGAATTGGGCTTGACAAAGGTTGACTTTGTAATAAAATAATACCGACCAGTCGGTATTTATATGCAAACAAGAAGCAAAAAAACCCGCAGCCAGATCATGGATGCTGCAATCGAAGAACTTTGCCGCAAGGGATACGATGCCACAAGCGTATCTGATATTTGCGGGGAAGCGGGGGTTAGCAAAGGGGCTTTTTATCATCATTTTCCTTCTAAGCAGGCATTATTTCTGGCTATTATGCAGGATTGGCTGAGAGGAATCGACACCCAGCTTTTCGCAAAACGCATGCCAGAGAAAAACGTTCCGCAGTCTATTAAAGACATGGGCAGCACACTTGGGGTGATTTTTCAGGCGGCGAGCGGGCAGATGCCGATGTTTATGGAGTTTATGGTACAGGCAAGCCGCGATAAAGAAGTTTGGAAAGCTGTGATAGCACCGTATCGGCAGTACCAGAGAAGTTTTTCCGACTTGATCAATGAAGGAAAAAAAGAAGGCTCTTTCAGTTCAGACGTAGATGTGGAGGAAGCAGCATGGGTGCTGATTTCCCTGGCTGTTGGAATCCTCTTGCAGGGAATTGTTGATCCGGGTGCGGCGGATTGGGAAAAAGTAACAAACAAAGGAGTCCAGATGATATTGGATGGACTACAACAGAGGAGAGAGGCATGATCTTAGTAACAGGCGCAGCAGGGCATATTGGAAATGTGCTGGTTCGAGAACTTCTGTCAGAAGGTAAGCGGATTCGCGCTTTGATCCTACCGGGCGAAGATACCTCTTCTTTAGAAGGGCTTGATATTGAATTCGTGGAAGGAAATGTACTTGATCCGTTATCCCTGGACCAGGCGATGAAAGGGATTGACACCGTTTTTCATCTTGCAGGTGTGGTTTCCATTATGCCGGGACAGAATGATTGGATGTGGAAAGTGAATGTGGTAGGGACAAAAAATGTTCTCCGGGCTTCAAAAAATGCAGGTGTCACCCGTTTAGTGTATACAAGCTCAATTCATGCTCTCAGCCGGGATTGGAAAGGAAAGATCGATGAAAGCGTTCCGTTTGATCCAGACAACCCGGTGGGTGGATATGATCGAACAAAAGCAGCAGCGTCTTTGTCTGTGCTTGATGCGGTAAAAGAAGGCCTGGACGCCGTGATCGTATGCCCTACAGGAGTGATTGGACCGCATGATTACCGTGGATCGGAAATGGGAGAACTGCTGACGGATTGGCTGCGAAGAAAATTACATTTCCTGGTAACGGGGGCCTATGATTTTGTGGACGTACGTGATGTTGCTCGCGGACATATTCTGGCATGTGAGCACGGCCGGGCAGGAGAGGTGTATATTCTGTCCGGGCGGCAGATCAAGGTGCTTGAGTTGAAGAAACTGGTTCAGGATGCTCTTGGATATCGAATAGTTACAGTTACCATTCCAATGTGGATAGCTAAGATAGGATCAAAGATCACGCCATTGTATTATGACTTGACGAAGAAGACCCCCAAATTTACAGACTATTCTTTAAAAACATTACAGAGTAATTCAAATATAAGTTGTGAAAAAGCCAAGCGAGAGCTAGGGTATAACCCACGGGCTTTAGCTGCCACAATCAAAGATACTGTCAGGTGGCTGATACAAAAAAAAGAAAAAGAAGGTATCCGGTAGCCCCGGTTTAAAGTACATATATGTCAACTTCATGGAAGAATAAGACCGCTGTAATAACCGGCGCGTCATCGGGCGTTGGCGCTTCATTTGCAAAATTTCTAGCTCAAGAAGGGCTGCATGTTGTATTAACAGCCCGCCGGGGAGAGCGATTGAAAGATTTGCAAGCAGGGATAATTGCTCAAGGCGGCAAAGCAGATTATTTTACAGCAGATATAAGCATAGAGAACGAGCGCGAAGCATTATTTAATAAAATCAACACCGCGATTGGCGGCGTTGATATCTTGATCAACAATGCGGGTTTTGGATGGTATGGATATTATTCTGATATGCCGTGGAAGTTGGCAAAACAAATGGCAGCAGTGAATATGATGGGTGTACTGCATTTGACAAATCAGTTCCTCCCGGACATGCTTGCGCGGGGGAAAGGGCATATTATTAATATCGGCTCGATCGCGGGCAGTTTGCCCAATCAAGGTATCGCAGTTTATTCTGCCAGTAAAGCATTTATAGATGCCTTCACTACATCACTGTACCGTGAATTGAGGGATTCCAATGTCCAGGCAAGTGTTATGCGGCTTGGTCCTGTAAAAACCGAGTTTTACGAACGGTCCAGAGAACTAGAGAATGGCGGAAGTATCCCTGCTGAAAGATTTGCCATTTCAACCGATCAAGTTAATACTGCATTGTGGCGGTTGATAAATCATCCAAAGCGGACTGTTTATGTACCTGGATGGATGGTAGTTTCTCGGCTTGTTGAAAACATCTTTAGCGGAGTGCTTGATCGAATAGGCCCTGTTCTTTTAAAAAAGAGAGATAAAACAGAAAAAGAAGGGAAGTCAACTCGAACGTATTAATCGATGACCTGCATTGGAAGCATAACGATCCGCATCGTGACAGGAGCTCCCAGCTGATCGACAAGCGCAGTATGCAAGAAGAGTGTTTCCGGTGGGGTTAACTCTCTAACCATTCGTAAAGTAACGGTAATATCTGTTTTGTTTTCAACAGAATTTATTTTCAGATCAACTAATTGCGGCTGCACGGAATCTGGCAAATTACCCATAATCATATCGCTGACACGATTGTTAAGGCGTGCAGTAGAAACAGAATTCCAGGCTAATATCATAAGGGGAATAGCGATGACGAGCATCATGATAGCGGACACTAATACAGAGCGCGAAAGATCCTTGCTTTTTTTGAACTTATTCGGACCAAACCCCAACAACGCGAACGTGACGATTGCTGCGAAAGTAATAGCGGTAAAGTTGGTAATAAATTGAAGGGCTGCGCCGAGGACAATAGAGGTACTCTGGAATGCGATCCCAAATCCAATTGTACAAAGAGGGGGCATGAGTGCGGTAGCTATCGCTACTCCCGGCAGAGCAGCATCAAAGCGGGGGTGAGCCAGTGCATAAGCTGCTGCCGCACCTCCTACAATGGCGATACCAAGGTCAAATGGTGACGCGGTTGTGCGCACCATGACCTCATGGGGGATTGACGCATGGATACTGTATGGCAAGCGGTAAGCAAGAAAAGATATTAAAGCAGATATCCCTATCGCAGCTCCGGTGCCCTTGACAATTGCGACAAAAGATCGGCTGAACATTCGTTGTAAGCCAGAGAGAGATGCTATCGCCAAGCCGAGGATGGGTGACATGAGCGGATCAATTAACTGAGCTCCGATGGTCACAACGGAAAGGTCGGCAATAAGGCCAAACGTGGCGATTGCGCTGGAAAACAGGATCATGATGAAGAAATCATTCCCAGGTGATGATGAGTCCACCAGATCGTTTAACACAATTGCTTTTCGCGTTTCGGTTATTTTTTGTTCTCCAAAGTACTTTTCAATTATTTGCCTAAATCGCAAGAAGGGTATTTGGGGTAATTGAGGTTGTTCGGATTCAACATTCTCAGTTTGTGTGTTGTCTGTTGAAATTTTCATTGCAATATTTATTAAATTTAATTAATTATATTCATTTTACATGAGGAAATGAGTTTTTTGGGCATAGAGCAAATCTTATCCTGTATACTAAGTATTAGGAAGAAGTTATTCAAATCAACATCAATAAAATTTTCAAATGGTGTATGAGGAGGAAAACATGAAGGCCTATGACAATATTATGGCAGTGGTAATGGGCGGAGGGCAGGGAAAGCGCCTTTACCCATTGACAAAAGAAAGAGCAAAGCCGGCCGTACCGATAGCTGGAAAATATCGTTTGATCGATATTCCTATTAGTAACTGTATCAATTCCGGTTTATACAAAATTGCTGTATTAACACAATTTAATTCCGTTTCTCTTCATCGGCATATTACGCATACCTTTAATTTTGATATGTTTCATACCGGATGGATACAAATTTGGGCTGCTGAGCAGACTCCTAGTGTACAAGAATGGTACCTGGGGACTGCTGATGCGGTACGTAAGCAGATCAATGAGATCAAGTCCGCGCGCGTTCCGTTTGTATTAGTGTTGGCAGGAGACCATCTGTACCGAATGGATTACGGCAAGATGGCTCAATTTCACTGGGAGAAAGAGGCAGATGTAACTGTAGCGGTGCAGCCAGTTCGGCGGGAAGAAGCGTCGCGATTAGGCATCCTGAAGCGAGATCGCGGTGAGCGCATCGTACGCTTCGCAGAAAAGCCAAAAGACGTGTCAATCTTGGAACAAATGGTCAGCCAGGAAGGTTCTGAACGGCCATATTTTGGCTCGATGGGGATTTATCTTTTCAACACAGATGTGCTGGTCGAAATGTTGGAAAAGAACAACAAAGATGATTTTGGAAAACACATTATTCCGCAGGCTGTTGAGGAAAAACAAGTTTACGGGTATCAATATGACGGATATTGGGCAGATATTGGGACGATCCGCTCTTTTTATGAAGTGAATTTAGAGATCGCGAGCAAGAATCCGCCATTCTCTTTGATCGATGAAGGATGGCCGATATATACCCACCCACGTTTCCTGCCCGGATCGCTCATTGAAGAAAGCAAAATGAAGGACACCCTTATTGCAGAAGGGTGCTGGATCCAGAAAACAGAGATCAGCAGCTCAATTATTGGATTACGCAGCCAGATTCGGAGCGGAGGGAAAATCAAGCGGTCAATTTTAATGGGTGCGGATTACTACGGATTCTTCCGCCGCGGCGACGAGACAGAAAAAGACATGGTGCTTGGGATAGGCAAGAATTGCAATATTGAGGGTGCGATCATTGATAAGAATGCCAGCATAGGACCAGGGACGGTGATCCTCCCCTTCCCGCGTGGAGTGGATCAGGACGAAGACCTTTATATTGTACGGGACGGCATTGTGGTTATTCCTAAAGGTACACGCTTGCCCCCCGGCACACGCATTGCACCGGATTGAAAAGTAGATTAAACTTGTTCGGTTGTATGGCTGTTTAAACCCCCAGCCTAAAATAATTTATTAAGGAGAATTTATATGCCTGCAAAAAACAACGCGGGAAGTACACCTACGGCAAATGATATTGATATTACCTGGCACGCATTAAGCCGAGAAGAAGTCCTGAAGAAACTGAACTCTGAGATCGAAAAGGGTCTTTCCAGCAAAGAAGCTGCAAAGCGTCAGGAAAAATATGGGCTTAACCAGCTTGCAGAAGGAAAGAAAACCACCTTTTTAGAGTTAGTATATGAGCAACTAAACAATTTTGTGATCCTTATGCTGATTATCGCAGCGGTCATTTCTGCTTTCCTTGGTGAAGTTGTGAACGCCGGTGCAATTATTGCAATTGTTGTGTTGAACACAGTAATGGGAGTGATACAAGACAGCCGGGCACAGCAGGAACTGGAAGCGCTCAAGAAGATGGCTTCCCCTGAGGCACAAGTTCTGCGTGATGGGCACCGTGTGTCCCTTCCTGCGCGCGAACTGGTCCCCGGGGATATTGTATTCCTGGAAACCGGCAATTTTATCCCTGCTGATGTGCGACTTATAGAAGCAATTAATTTAAAAATAGAAGAAGCTGCCCTGACCGGGGAATCTGTACCGGTTGAAAAGAACGCAGTATCCGTGATAGATTCGGAAGCGTCTATTGGTGACCGCAAGAACACTGCCTTCAGCGGAACGGTCGTGACCTATGGGCGCGGAAAAGGCGTTGTTGTTAGTACGGGTATGCATACCCAGCTTGGATTGATCGCTAAAATGCTGCAGTCTGTAGAAGAAGAAGACACCCCACTGCAACGGCGGCTGGATGAGCTTGGCAAGACGCTTGGCTGGGCCAGCATGGCGATCAGCGGCCTGGTATTTATTTCCGGCTGGATTGAGGGTGGGGATATTTTAGAAATGTTCATGGTAGCGGTCAGTTTAGCGATTGCTGCTGTACCGGAAGGCCTTCCTGCGGTAGTTACAATCAGCCTGGCATTAGGCATGCGCGAAATGGTCAAGAAAAATGCGCTGATCCGCCGGCTTTCGTCTGTTGAAACACTTGGCTCTGCAACTGTGATTTGTTCAGATAAAACTGGCACACTTACACAAAATGCTATGACAGTAACTCGTATCTGGCTGGATGGGAAGGCACTGGAGGTTACAGGCAGTGGATATATACCAACAGGTGATTTCTTGGATGGCGGCAGCAAGGTAGATATTCATGACTTCCCTGGAATCTCGACCACGTTATGGGTGGGTACTTTGAATAATGATTCCCAGCTTGAAGAGGTGCTTGAGGATGGGAATAAGGCGTACCGCATTATTGGTGATCCCACCGAAGGCTCTATCCTGGTGGCGGCAGCAAAAGCTGGCGCGCAGGCAGAGGCACTCAATTTCGCCTATCCACGCTCAGGTGAGGTTCCTTTTGATTCTGAACGGAAACGCATGATAACCGTCCACACGGTGAATGAGCCAACAAAAGATGACCTATCCCCAATTGATAGAAAAAGCGAGAAAGAATCATACGTGGTTGCTGTCAAGGGTGCTCCAGACGTGGTATTAAAATTATGCAACCGCGTTCAGAAAATGGACAACACTTATGAAGCGATGAGTGATAAAAAACGCAAAGAGATCACTACAGCAAATGATGAGATGACGAAAGATGCACTGCGCGTGTTGGGCATGGCATACCGTGTGGTATCCGCGAAACCCGATCAGGTGGACAGCGAAAGTTTAGAGAAAGACCTGATCTTTGCAGGTTTAGTAGGGATGATTGATCCGGCTCGTGAAGAAGTGAAACCAGCCTTGATAAAAGCAATTGGCGCGGGCATTCGCACGATCATGATCACCGGTGATTATCCTAATACTGCAAAAGCGATCGCAGAAAGCATCGGACTGCTGCGCCCTGGACATAAAGTACGTACAGGCGCGGACGTGGATGCGATGAGTGATGAAGTACTGCAGGATGAAGTTGCTGAAATTGACGTCTTCGCGCGCGTTTCACCAGAGCACAAGATGCGCATTGTAAACGCACTGCGTGCACAGGACCATGTGGTTGCGATGACCGGGGATGGTGTGAATGATGCGCCGGCGATCAAAGCCGCAGATATTGGTGTGGCGATGGGCATTACCGGCACGGATGTGGCGAAAGAGACTGCCGATATGGTGCTTACAGATGACAATTATGCCAGCATTGTATCTGCGGTTGAACAGGGGCGCATCATTTATAGTAATATCCGCAAGTTTGTATATTATCTGATCTCATGTAATATGGCTGAGATCGTGATCATTTTTATCCCAACCATGTTTGGACGTTTTCTGTTTCCAGAGGCGGCCGCGCATGGTTTGCTATCTCCGCTGGAACCGATCCAGCTGTTATGGCTGAACCTGGTGACAGACGGTGCACCCGCGCTGGCATTGGGTACAGAAAAGGGCGACCCTGACATCATGGATCAGCAGCCGCGTCCGACGAAAGAACCGATCATCAATAAACTGATGCTGACCGGTGTGATTGTGCAAACAATTGCTATCGCTGTGACCACATTGATAGCGTTTGCAATTGGTTTGAAACAGCCAGATCCTCGCTACGCTGAAACACTGGCCTTCACTACGCTGGTTTTCTCTGAACTGATTCGTGCTTACACAGCGCGTTCAGAGCGCACCCCGATTTTAAAGATAGGCGTATTTTCTAATAAATGGATGAACTGGGCAGTGCTTGGCTCCGGCGCATTGATGCTGCTGGTGCTGTATGTTCCATTCCTGCAGAAGATTTTTAATACCGTTTCTCTGGGGTGGGTGGAATGGAGATTGATCATCCCTCTGTTCCTGGTACCTTCGATAGCTGCGGAAGCAGTGAAGTATATAGTTACAGCAAGAAATAAGAAAAAGACAAAATAGGGCAGTTGCTTATATAAATAAAAAACGGAAAGCATTTGCTATCCGTTTTTTTGTTTTATTTAATTGATACTATCTTCGTCCACCGCGGCGTATCATGGATTCCCCTAAAGCGTTCTCATAGAGAGGCTCACCGTCACAATCACATGTTTCTTCATCGCATTCGCCATTGATCATGTTTATTTTGGGAGCGTCTTCTTGTCCAGCGATCCTGCCGCCCTGCCCTTTGGTGCCTAATTGGCTTAGCATCTGGTTGGATTCCTGCCTGCCAAGAACAACACCTTCGCTTGCAGCGATATCAAGAGCTGTAGATCGGATAGTATCCATCATCCCATCGATGTCTTCTATTTCAAATCCTTGTGAGAGGGCGATGGTTATAAAGGATTCTTCCGCTTCCATGCGGAGGTTGATTTCCTCGATAGTCAGACCAAAAACTTCGGCCATCGCAGCTGTCATATAATCATCCAGCAAACCATCCTGTTCGGACTCAACACCACGACCCTGCCCTTGTCCCTGGTTTTGACCTTGGCCTTGACCCTGTCCATAGAAATCTCCACTGTCAGCAAAGGCTGCTCCGGTAGATGTCAGTAAGATCGCGACTGCAGTAATCCCTGCAAAAATCTTTGTGCTTGTTTTCATTTTATTAACTCCTTGTTTATCATATTTTGTGTGTCTTACATTGGATAGTATCTCAAATCAATGTGAAGCTATTGTGAAGAAAGCTTGGCGTTTACAATAAATATTAAAAGCTGTTTAATCGATAATTTGTCCGAATAACTGTTAACAGGTATATATTGAGTGTGAGATTTTCAAAGACACATATAATAACTCCTTGACATTAACCTTACGTCAAGGTGTATGATAGAAGAGGTTTTGGAGAAATGATGGCATATACGATCAAGAAAATCGCTGACCTGGCTGGCGTGACCACCCGCACAATCCGATATTATGATGAGATCGGGCTTCTTACCCCGGCTGAAAAAGGAGAGAATGGATACCGCTTATATGATAACGACAACTTGCTGCAGTTACAGCAGATCTTATTCTTTCGTGAATTAGATGTACCTCTCAAGGAAATTGATCTGATCATTAACCGTCCAGAATTCAATTTAATGAATGCGCTTGAAAAACATCGCTCGTCGTTGAAAGGCAAAGCGAAGAGATTGAATGTATTGATTACAACCATTGATAAAACTATCGAAGCGATCAAAGGAAAAAAAGAAATGGCAGAAAACGATTATTTTAATGGGTTTGATGAGACCCGACACGAAAATGAAGTGAAAGCACGTTGGGGAAACACAACGAAATATACCGAATCTCGCAGGAAATGGGCGGGTTTTTCAAAAGAACATAAGGAAGCGATCAAAGCGGAGGGTGTACGCATAACAACCCGGATGGTAGGCCATGACCCAAATATCTCCCCGGGTGATGCGGATATTCAGGCAGCAGTTGGCGAATATCATGCCTATCTAAAAAAATATTTTTATACTTGCGATGTGTCTTTCTTGCGTGGGTTAGCAGATATGTGGGTGGAGGATGCCCGGTTTGCTGTTAATTACGAACAGATTCGAGAAGGCGGAGCGAAGTTTGTACACGAGGCGGTGCATATCTTTTGTGATGAAAACGAATAAGTGCTCAATTGGAATTAAATTAAATAAAAATTTGTTCTTGTTAAATTAAACAGGAGATCAATGCGCCATGCTAATGGCATATTAGGTAAAATAAAACGGACTCCCTTTCATAGAAGTCCGTTCGATTAATTTTCTTGCAGTTTCAATTACGCTGCTTTTACCTTGATCTTTTTTGCTTTGGCGGGTTCTGCTTTGGGCAAATGCAGGCGCAGTTCACCGTTGCTGACAACCGCTTTTATGTTATTTTGATTAATCTCATCGGACAAGCGGAAACTGCGCTGGTAATCACCGCCCTCATATTCTGAATATATCCGATCGTAGCCAGCGGGAACGTCAGTCTCCACGAAAGCATTGATGGAAAGAATATTCTTTTCCAAAGCGATGTCCACAGAATCCTGGTCTGCACCAGGGACATCTGCGACGAGGATAATCTCATCTTCAGTTTCGTAAATATCCGTTTTTGGAATGTAGCAGCGGCGGGAACGAGTGCGTTCCATCTCATCTGCTTTTATCACTTCCTGCTCAGGAATTTCTAATGATTTATTTTCTTTTTTAGCCATGTTATTTTATTACCTCCGAATAATTTCCAATCTTGTTTTATTCACTTTTCACAGCGATCTTTTTTGGTTTATCTGATTCAGCCCTCTGGAGTCTTATGTCCAGAACGCCATTCTTAAAAGTCGCTTCCACGGTGCCAGTATCAATCATGAAAGGAAGTTGTAGAGTGCGAGTGAAAGAACCGTATCCACGTTCCTGCCGGTGGTAGCGGTTATTTTCAACCGCTTCATCATGCGAACGGATGCCAGAAATGGTGAGGGTGTCGGAAGTTACATCGATATTAATGTCATCGGCTTTGATGCCAGGCATTTCAGCTCTAATGATTTGACCTTCTTCATTGGCCCAAAGATTTATCGCAGGATACTTGTGTGAACCTGATGTATGTTTTACGGATGAACCTTCAAAAAGGCGGTTCATTTCACGTTGAAGCTGATCCATCTCGCGCCATCTGGCGGGTATTCTAAATTTACTAACCATAGTAATTACCTCCAAAATATATAATTTGTTTAATAATATTTATAAGGCAAGCGCATTAAACGAATATTAAAGTAATGTCTAAAGAATATTAGAAATATTGCGAGTGATCACAGGGATATGATAGAAAATTTAACAAGGCACATAGAAATATCTCGGATTAAAATCGTTTGAGAAATTTAAGGTTGTATTTAAACAGGGGGTTAGAGATATCCCTTTTCGTTGAGAAATTCAGATAGCTTTTCGAGTACTTCAGGCAGATCCCTGCGGCCGAAACCAACACGGAAATGATTACGTTGGCAACCAATGACCGAAGCGGAAAGAAGCATGACACCCTTTTTTTCAAGCAGCTGCTTACAGAATTGGTCAACAGGAATATCAAGCAGTAATTCTGGAAAACCAACTGTTCCGCCGCGTGGTTTATGCCAAGTGAAAATATCGCTGTGGTCTTCGAAGAATTTATCAAGGGCTTCAAGATTGTGGGTGATGATGGAATGGTTTCGCGCGAGTATGGTTTCTTTGGCGCGCAGGGCGATGATAGCGAGAACTTCGCTGGGTGCGGAACCGCAAATGGTCGTGTAATCTTTATAGGATTTTATGCTTTCGATACGGGCTAAATCATGGGATACAAGCCAACCGACCCGCAGTCCAGGTAACGAAAAGGACTTGGATAACCCAAAGAGAGAAATACCATTGGGAGTAAGTTCACAAACAGAAGGCAGGCGATCAGTAGTTGTTAGCTCCGTGAAGCGGTACATTTCGTCAGAAAAGATGTGGATGTTCTTTTCCTTCGCTAACGCCACTATCTCCTGCAGTTCTGCACGGCTGGGCAAAGCTCCAGTGGGGTTGTGGGGAAAATTAATCACGATCAATTTTGTGTTTTCACGAACAAGCCGCTTGAGCTCGTTTACAGAAAACCTCAAACCGCAGGTAAAATCTGGCTGCCATTTACTGATCTGGCAACCAATAGATGCGGCGATCTCAAAGAGGGATTGATAACCGGGGAAGGTTGTGATGACATGATCCTCAGGTTCGAGCAGGACGTTCATGGCAATGAAAATCCCTTCTTCTGGCACTATTTCCACGATGTGTTGGGGAGTGATGCCCCCCTCATAGAGTTTGGCAATCTCCTGCAGCAGGAGAGGATGGCCCTGTGAATCTGTGTAACCTAATGAGAGGTTTTCCCAAAGAGCATGTGTTTCCTTGTCAGCCATATCGAGAAGTTCTTTAAGGGCGAGCGGCTCGGCATCCGAACAGCTTAATAAATAGGGTGAAGAAAATTCGTGTTTAGCGAAATATCGTTCAAGTGCGAATGGTTTGATTTTCACGTTGTGTATTAAGCATAAGTATTCTTGTTTTGTAAATATTGATCAAGTTTATCTTATGGCTCTTCAGTTATAGTCTTCGCGTGTTTCTGCGTCTGCCATAGTGGGCGCTATGCGGGATTTCCAGACAGGATCATCCCAGGTGCCGAGATGGGTGTGCATATCCAGATATTTTTGGGGAATGGGGTGCGTACCAAGAACTACTTTTACGTGATACTTCTCCTTGAGAAATTCAGTAAAAGTTTCAATATATGGGCATGGCGGATAACCGACAATTAATCCAGTGGCCAAATGGATAACTTGCGCGCCATTCATTACCATTTCTTCTCCTGCATACTCAATATTGCCGCCGGGGCAGCCATCACAGGTTGTATAGCCGACCAATTCAATTTCTGTGTCTGAATAGATGCTAAATGCACCTTCTCTATTTCGCATGGCACGCAGGCATTTTCCGCCTGCGCATCGCTGGTAGCGATCACAAATGATGATGCCGATCTTTGTGGAGGATTTCATGAAAAACACCTTTCTAGTTAATGTCATAATGAAAAATTTTTACTATACCATCACACATATAAAATGTATTATAAAGCTTCTAGCGCATTTTTAATTGGGCGGAAAGAATAACGATGGGCTGGGCAAGGGCCAAGTTCAGCGAGCGCGGCGTGGTGCTGGCGTGTACCGTAGCCTTTATGGCGGGCAAACCCGTAGCCGGAAAAGCGCCTGTCAAGTTCCACCATATAGGCGTCGCGGGCAGTTTTCGCGAGCACAGAGGCAGCCGCAATACTAAGCGAACGGCAGTCACCTTTGGGAAGAGAAATTTGTGGGCAGGAACATCCGCTGATTTGGATGTAATCCACAAGCAGGTAAGTTGGTTCATATACCATTTCGTCGATTGCGCGCTGCATAGCAAGGCAGGTGGCGGGAACAATCCCTAATTTGTCGATTTCTTGATGTGTGGCTGAACCAATAGTCCAAGAAATAGCTGCGGACTGGATGCAGCCCTTCCAGCGGTTGCGCTGGAGCGGGGTCATGCGCTTAGAATCTTGTACGCCACCTAAAAGTTTTATCACGCGGGTATCTGTGGGAAGGACAACGGCAGCGGCATACACAGGACCAGCCCACGCGCCGCGGCCCGCTTCATCCAAACCAGCCACTATGCGGAAACCATCTCCCCACAGTTGTTTTTCGTATTTGAGATTGGGTTTTTTTGGGATAGCGTATGTTTCACGTCTCCGCATTGTATCTTCCAAATAAATCGTTAATGCGAATTTTAAACAGATCAACGCCCATCCGGAATGAATCCCGCAGTACTTTAACAGTGCTGTGAGGATTATGGTACCAATTAATGGGTATCTCGATAATCTTAAAACCGAGTTTTTGGGCGATAAAGAGCGCTTCGACATCGAATGTCCAACCAGAAATGGTTAAGTGTGGAAAGATAGCGTTGGCCGCATCTTCACGGAAGAGCTTGAATCCACACTGAGTATCGTTAAGCCCTGGGAGAAGCAGAATACGCACAAATAAATTGAATGCGCGACCGAAGATATGCCGATATTCAGGCTCATCATAGCGCACCGCACCTGGAGCTTCGCGAGAGCCAATAGCGATGGGCGCACTTAGCTCTACCGGGGGCATGAAATTAGCTAGTTCCTCAATTGGCATAGAAAGATCTGCATCGCAGATAAAGCGGTATTCCCCACGGGCTTTAATCATACCCTGACGGACTGCCCACCCCTTCCCGCGCCGGTTTTCATGCAGGACAGTTAAACAGGAAATTTCGCCCTGCATATTATTTGCAATGGTATAGGTGCCATCAGTGCTGCCGTTCTCAACAACGACAATCTCAGTAGGGAAATCCTGTCTTGTAAGATATGTGTTGATTTTTCGCAGTGTTTCTGGCAGACGTTTAGCTTCGTTGAAAGCCGGGATGATGATAGATAGAAAAGGTTTTTTCATGCGCACCGCCACTTGTTTAGGTTTAAACTAATTGTATCAATTTTCTGCTTGTGTGGGCGGGCAGAGATTAACCCAGGCGCCCAGTTCACGATTCTTGAAGATGGCAGAGTAGCCATTTGCGGCCGCTACGGGACAAAAAGTATCCATACTATTAAACTTGTCCGTATATTCAATCTGAAAAACAGTTTTTCGTTGTTCAAAAAAGGGCTGAAAATTTTCACACTCTCCATAAAAAGCGCAGTCTTCAAGGAGGGCGAAATCGAAGTGATCTACTAGATCAGGGATTTGAATCGAATTATTTTTTAAACCGATGGATAGACCGCGCAGATGGGCCTGTTCGCTGAGCCAGATATTGTAGGTAAGCTGATCTTGTGCGGTAATGGAGAAACCAGTGTCCTGTTGGAATCCGTTGATATTATCTGGGTCGACCCCATCGCAGCCCTTGCTGGCAGCCAGGTCAAATCGTGCGGCGATGAGGGCGCTGAAGTTTTCATAATTACTGATGTCAAGCCAGCGTTCACCAGGCCAGCCAATGTATTCTTTACCTATGATCGAAGCGGGAAAATCCACCGAATCAGGACGATATTCTTCCCAGGCACCTACGTTGATATAGCAGATGACCCTTTTTCCAGCTTCATGGAGGGAATCAATGGCATCCTGAGATGTCTCAAAAAGATCAAGTTCAAACACATCCGCCTGCATGGTTAGGTCCGGGGGATAATCAGATAACTGCAATTGAAAGCTGTCAGAGGGGGAGGGGACCCAGTATGCGGGTGAAGTGTTTACAGGCGTGATGGAGGGCGGGATTGCTGCGGCAGGGGGAACCTCTGTCGGAGAGGAGGCGCACGCAGAGAATAAAGTTATTAATAAAAAATTTTCACATAAGAGAGATTGTTTGGATTTAGCCATACAGTGATTTTATGGATTTTTATTGTTGTGGATATGATTTAATAAAAAAAAGTCGGGGTGGGCGGACTTGAACCGCCGACCTCTGCGTCCCAAACGCAGCGCGCTATCCAACTGCGCTACACCCCGGCGCCTAGAGTATAATCGTATCATGCCCAAACCGTCAAGGAAGGGGTTTTTTTTCAAGAAAGAAGGAATATTCAGCGTGCGTGGAATAAATAAGGTGTTTATTCAGATAGCAGAAATTGTTTTCTTCAGTGTTTTTCTGGCTAGCTGCATTCCGCCTGCGGCAGAACCAAATACAACGGTTTTCACTCCGGCTATTACTCCTGAAGGAATCCAATTAACCCCATCGATTTCTACGCAAACCTCCACCCATGTTCAACGAAAAGACGCACAGTGTATGGAAAGCGGGCAGGTGGAACGTTACTTGATCGACTCTGCGCTGATGAATGAGGAATTATATTTCAATGTATATTTTCCACCGTGTTATTCAGAAAAAAAATCAGATGGATACCCTGTGTTGTATGCGCTGCATGGGCAGAATTTCAATGATGGGATGTGGGCGGACTTAGGAGCGGCGGAAACCGCGGATGCTTTGATCCTCAATGAAGGAACAGAACCGTTCCTGATAGTGATGCCGTATGAAGAATTCTTTTACCGAAAAGCGGAAGGGAATACTTTTCCGCAGGCTATAACAGAGGAGATCGTCCCATGGGTTGAAGGATCACTTAATGTGTGTGCTGAGAAAGGATGCCGAGCGATCGGGGGAATTTCTCGCGGGGCTTCTTGGGCTATACGCATCGGAATAATGAACCGTGAATTTTTTAGTGCTGTCGGCATCCATAGTTTACCGACCTTTTATAAGGATATCAACGGCCTGACAGAAGAGTTGGATGAGATCCCATCCGGTGAGGAACTACGTATTTATTTGGATACGGGGCGCTTTGACCCAAAAGTGAAGAATGCTTACCGTTTTGAGAACATACTTAACGAAAAGGGCATCCCTCACGAATGGCATCTGAATGAAGGCAGCCACAACGAAGTGTACTGGGAAGAACAGATGAATGATTATTTACGCTGGTATGCAGCTGGATGGGAGCATGTCAACTGACGCGTGGAGTGTTGATCTTTCTATTTAGTCTTTTGCTCACAGGATGTGCAGATGCAAAGGATATTTGAATGAAATTCTACCGAGTGCCTTTCCACTTGATATAATTACGCGCATGAGCCTAACTTTTGAAGAAGTTGAATACATTGCTCTTTTAGCACGATTGGACCTGAGCTTAGAAGAAAAACAGCGCTACCAGCAGCAATTATCAGATATTCTGGAATATGTTGCACAGCTGCAGAAACTGGACACCAAAAATATTATGTCTACTTCCAGCCACCTGCCTTCCCAAGCACGACTGCGTGCAGATGTACCCAAAGAAGGACTCTCACCAGAGCGTGCGCTTGAGAATGCGCCGGATTTGGAAGCAGATCAATTTAAAGTACCGCCGGTGCTTGAATGAGTGAAAAAACTAAACTGACAGATTTTAATGTCAAAGAAGCGATGGATGCACTTACAAATGGGCGGGTATCCAGCCGGGAAATGACGGAAGCG
>Ga0209345_10001156_pt1 | contig 32158 bp, 29 predicted proteins | sample Cruoilmetagenom7_FD_187294 | JGI IMG/M metagenome (GOLD analysis project Ga0209345, IMG submission 187294) | Oil polluted marine microbial communities from Coal Oil Point, Santa Barbara, California, USA - Sample 7 (SPAdes) (version 2) | ecosystem: Environmental > Aquatic > Marine > Oil seeps ...
CCCTCAAGTTGACCAGCATTAACAGCACTCATTCTGTAACTAATATGGTGCCAAGCACCTTTAATATCTGTAAATCTAAAATCTACAAACTGAACATCATTTTCTTCACAAAAAGTAAAAAACTCTTCTGTGTTATTAACAAATTTACCCATATAACTTTCTCCTTATTATTTCGCATTAGTATATCTTAGCTTAGAATAAAGAAATACAACTTATTGATTAAATTTTATACAATTATATGATTGATATATAGAAAGAGTAGAAAGATAGGTATTTGCCCATTTAAAATTCAGAATGGGAAAAAAATGGGCAAACTGTTCAAATGAACATATAAACCTTGCCCTAGCTAGCTAGAGCAAGATTCAAATAAAAAAACTATATAGCTTCGCTACCAGTTTCACCTGTACGAATACGAACAACACTTGTAATATCACTAACAAATATTTTACCATCACCAATTTTACCAGTTCTAGCTGCTTCAACGATTGTAGATGTAACTTGATCTACATCTTTATCATCAACTATCATTTCCATTTTTATTTTTGGTAAAAAATCAACTACATACTCTGCACCACGATAAAGTTCACTATGACCTTTTTGACGTCCATAACCTTTAACATCACTAACTGTAATACCAGTTATGCCCATTTCAGCAAGTGCATCTTTTACGTCTTCTAGTTTAAATGGTTTAATAACCGCTTCAATTTTTTTCATTATATTACTCCAAATATCTTATTGTTTGAAGTCTTAACCATTAAAGGTTAAGACCCTTTTCACCATGAACAGCTTCATCAAGACCAACAGCTTCAGTCTCTTCATCTACTCTACCACCACCAGTTAATGCAGAAGCTATATAATATACAACCACTGTTCCAACTAATGTAAAGACACCAACAACTAATACTGATTCAACTTGAACCATAAATTGTCCCATTCTATCACCACTCTCTTTAAGTGGACCATCCCATAGAAGATCATTATCTTTAAGAGCAAATAGACCTGTAGCAAGAGCTCCCCATAAACCAGCTAAGAAGTGGATACCAAATGCATCCAATGAATCATCATAACCAAGTTTCTTTTTAAGTGAAGCTACACCAAAGAATGCAATCACTGAACCAACTGAACCAATAATTATTGCACCAGATACATCAACAAACCCTGCTGCTGGAGTAATAGCAACTAGACCAGCTACAACACCTGAAGCTGCACCTAATAAAGTTGGTTTTTTGTATATTAACCACTCGATTAATATCCAAGTAATAGCAGCTACTGCTGTAGCAAGAGTTGTAGTTAAGTATGCAAGACCAGCGATAGCGTTTGCACCAAATGCAGATCCACCATTAAATCCATACCAACCGAACCAAAGAAGAGCAGCACCAAGAGCTGTTAACATTACGTTCATTGGCTTCATTGCAATTTTTGGATAACCAGTACGTTTACCAACTAAGAAAGCTAATACTAAACCAGCAAGACCACCGTTCATATGTACAACTGTACCACCAGCAAAGTCAAGAGCACCTGCATCAAATAATAATGCACCATCTCCACCCCATACCATGTGAGTAATTGGAGCATATACTACAATTGTCCAGATAGCTACAAATACTAACCAAGTTGAAAACTTGATTCTTTCAATAACTGAACCAGAAGCGATTGCAACTGTAATTGCAGCAAATGTACCTTGAAACACTACAAATACATATGTAGGGTAAGTTCCACTTAAATCATTCCAGTTAATTCCGCTTAGGAACATATTTCCAAATCCACCGATAAAGCTCTGCATAGAACCACCATCACCAAATGCCATTGAATATCCTGCAACAATCCATGCAACAAATGCAACAACAAAAGCACCTAATACCATTGCGTATGTATTAAGTACATTCTTACTTCTTGTCATACCTGCATAAAATAATGCAAGACCTGCTGGTGTCATAAGTAATACTAAAGCAGCAGACATCATCATCCACGCTGTATCACCTGTATCTAGTGTTGGTACCTCTTCTGCTAGTGCTAGAGTTGGCAATAGCGTTAAAGCTAATAATAACCATTTCTTCATTTTCATTCCTTTGTATTTTAAGTACTAGGAAAATTTTACATAAATTAATAGTCTTTTTAGTGCAAGTTAGTGATTAAATTTTATACAGTTCTACCAATGGAGTTAGTTCTGAGAAAACAACTGCCCTTTTATCCTCTTTTGAATCTAAAATCTTATCGCAAAGCAGTGCTATATTTTCATCTATATTTGGAACTAGGTCTCTGATATTCTCTAATTTTTCATTTTTAAGTACATTTGTAAACCTCTCATAAGCTGAGTATGCTTCTTTCTTTGACAAAGTATAGTAAAGTTTACGACCAAGCTCAAATACTTCAAACTCTTCATTTTTACCTGTTTTAACCTTATCATTAAAACCTATTTCAACATCAATGTTTTTATCTCTTAAGTACGCACCTAACTTCATAGTAAAACCTATATTGGCTGATGTATATTGTTTCAATACTCTATCACTAAAACCCTCAAAGTTTTCAGTAGGTTTTTTTCTCTTTTTGTATTCCAACATAAGTGTCTCAACATAAAAATTTGCAAATTCTAAAGGAGCTGATTTTAAAACTGTATGTCCCTCTTCGCCTTCACTTATAAGTTTTCCACCAAGATAGATGTTTACACCACCTACCGCTTCACCATTTACTTTGGTTTTACACCCCTCAAAACCAATATCACCAAGACCATGAATCCCACAACCTTTTACACATGCCGACCAGTACATTCTAACCTTGCCATTTTCAAGTGGTACACTTTCTTGCAAATATTTAGACATATTAATAGCATCATTTTTATTTTCAATAACTCCAAATGGACAATGCTCTGTTCCTGCACAAGCAATTAGATGATTAAGATATGGTGTATTTACACTCTTATAAGTTTCAAAAAATGGCTCAGATAACATTAAATCAACTTCTTTTACACCTAAAATATAAAGACTTTGCTCCATATCAAAGCGTATCTCTTTATTTCCATACTTCTCACTCAATTCAGCAACTTCCATCATTGCAGAACCTGTAAATATTCCTGATGGAACTACAACATGCACTCCAAATGAGCCATCACGAAGTTGTACCTTTCCTTGGTCTGGATCATTAAAGTCCATCTTAGTCATAGTCTCACCAGCTCTTGCAAAATCAATCTCTGAGTGTTTTCTTATTGCATCTGTAAACTCAACTAAGCCTACAGCCTCTATAAGGAAATGTAGTCTATTTTTATTTCTATTATCACGAAATCCATACTCTTTAAATATCTCTATTGTTGAAGCAAAAGCACTTATTACTTCATCTTCATCTTTTAAAAATATATCTGCATTTTTTCCAACTACACCAACTTTTCCACCAAGATACATGTTATAACCAAACACACCATCTTTTTGCGCTAAAACAAAAGATATATCATGACAAAACACATTACATCTATTTGCAAAAGAACCACTAATTGCTGTATTGAATTTTCTAGGTAGAGTTGATATCCATTCAGACTTATATAAAAACATATCTTGAAGTTTTAAAAGTGTTTTATGTGATGGCAAGACGTTGTCAAAAGAGATCTCATCAAGAGGATCACACATTATACTTCTTATATTATCAACACCTGTTTGATAGCCATCTATTTTAACAGCCTCAAGTCTTTTAATAATGGTTGGCAAATCTTCTATACGCAAGTATCTAAGCTCACACTGTTGTCTTGTAGTAAGATCTATATAATCTTGCCCAAATTCTTTAGCACACTCACCAATAACTCTAGCTTGGTCTGAATTAATAAAACCACCAGATGTACGGAGTTTTAACATAAATCTCTCAGGTGTAGCTGGTCTGTCATATATCCCAAAACATTTTAAAAAGTATTTTTTATCTTCATCAGGTATGGAATCATAACCACTATTTGCATAAACTTGTAGTTTATCAAAAGCCTCTTGTGGGTCTTTTAATTCTTTAACTTGTTCAATTTTATTGATTTTTTTACTTCTAGCTTCATAAGCTTCTTGTAATTTATTCATATTGTATTCCTAAGTGTTTTCATTTGAACCTACCATCTCTTTTTCAATCATCTTTATACCCTCATAAGCAGTTTTCACATGCTCTATCTGAGCACTAATCTCAAGTTCTTCGTAAGCTAATCCATCAGGAACTTCAGATGAGTGAAGTTGAACAGCAGTCTGCTTAAAATTCGGTTCACCTGATTTTGGACAAAAGCTTTCATTTGTAAGAGAATTTACAAGTTGTGTGTTGTAATGAAAAGGTATAAATATATTTCCACATGCCACACTTTGAGTTACGCGAACCATAACATCTTCAACTCGTCCTCTAGCACTTGATACACTCATCCTATCGCCACTTTTTACCTTAAGTTTATCAGCATCTTTTGGATTTATATCTATCCAAGATTCAGGTGCAAGATTATCAAGTATTTCGATTGAGCGAGTTTTTGTACGTGTATGCCACTGTTCAACTGTGCGACCGGTATTTAGGATTGCAGGGAACTCTTGGCATGTGGATTCAGCCATAGGAAACCAATCAAGACAAAGAAGTTTTGCTTTTTCATCAGGTGTTCTAAAAGGAATTTCTGGAGTGTAAAGTCTTTTAGTTCCTAATGGATTTGCCTCATTACATGGCCATTGAACTCCACCATGTTCTTCTAATAGTTCATAAGTAATCCCTGAGTAATCACAAAGCTGACCTTTACTCAAACTTTTCATCTCAGTAAAAGCATCAAGAGGCTTTTTCCATTCAGGATATAAAAGTTCATTTACTCCATCAAAGTATTTAGAAAAATCTACAACTATGTCAAAATCACTCTTTGTATCTCCAATAGGTTCAACTGCTTTATTCGCTCGGTTACAACGCCTCTCAGAGTTTGTATAAGTTCCCTCTTTCTCTCCCCAAGTCGCAGCTGAAAATACAATATCAGCAATCTCGGCAGTATCTGACATAAAAGCATCTTGAACTACAAGTAAATCAAGTTTTGCTAGAGTTTTACGAAGCTTCTCTTGGTTTACAAAACTTACAAGAGGGTTTGTTGCAACTACCCAAAGAGCTTTTATCTCACCTCTATCAATAGCGTCAATTATCTCCGCATATTTATAACCGCGCTCTGTTGGCACTATGGCATGTGGAACTTTAACAATATCAGCATAATCTTTTAAAGCTTTTTCATCACCAAAGTTTCTATATCCAGGAAGTGAAGATGTAAAACCAAACTCCCTAGTTCCCATAGCATTACACTGCCCTGTTATAGAAAAAGGTCCAGCACCTTCTCGTCCAATTTGACCAGTTAATAGGTGAAGATTTATGATAGCACTTACAGTATCAGTCCCCATAAAAGACTGGTTTACACCCATGGTCCAAGCAGTTAAAACTGAATCCTGAGCACTAAACTGACGAGCTAGTTCATAAAGAGTTTTAACATCTATACCAGTTATATTTGCCACTTCTTGTGGAGGATAGTTTTGAAGATGTTTTTTAAGTTCTTTATATCCATTAGTGTTGGCTTTAATATAACCTTCATCTTCCCATCCCTGCTCAATGATAATGTATGCCAAACCATTATAAAGAGCTAAATCTGTTCTTGCCTTTATAGGTACATAAGTTGTAGCCATTTGCGAAGTTTTTGAAGCTCTTGGGTCTATAACAATTATGTTGGGCTTCTTTTTATTTTTAGCGATATGTAGTTTTAAAATAGGATGATTATCTGCGATATTTGCACCAACTAAAAAGATAGTATCTGCTTTTTCAAAGTCTTCATAAGAGCCAACTGGACCATCTGAACCTAAAGACTGTTTGTAACCCATCACAGCAGAAGCCATACATAAAGTTGTATTTCCATCAAAGTTATTAGTTTTTAGTCCTAGTTGAACAAATTTACCAAGAGTGTAAAACTCCTCTGTTAAAAGCTGACCAGTTGAGATAACTCCAACAGCTTTTTCTCCGTGTTCCTTTGCGATTCTTTGGAATTCTCTTGAAGTTTTTTCATATACTTTTTTCCAAGTTGATGGTTTTAGTTCCCCATCTTTTCTCATCAGTGGTTTAGTAACTCTCTCTTTTGAGTTGATAAGTTGGTGCTCACTTAAACCTTTAGGACAAAGTGTCCCTTTATTTACAGAATGTTTTGGGTTTCCTTTTGTATATACTGCCTTACCATCTTTAACACCAATGTATAATCCACACCCTACTCCACAGTAACCACAAGTAGAAAAAACCCATTTATCTGGTTTTTTTTCATCAGAGATCATACCAAACTGGGGGTCATGTGAGAGTTTAAACTTCTCTTCTTTTATATCGAAACCTAAAAAATCTTTTAATTTACTAATCATCGTTGTTTTCCTACAAAAAATCCACCTGCCATTCCTAAAGGAACTACAGTTGAATAAAATAAAAATCTATCACTAATCTCGCTTGCGAACATTAAAACAAGAGCTAAAAGTAGTGTTATACTTGCCCCTGCAAAAGATGAAGCACTAATTAAAACTATAACTAGAAGTGGAAGTAAAACTCCACCAAGTATTATAGATGCAAAACGAAAGAGTTTGATTTTTGAGAAATTCTCATCATAAAGTCTTGCCGTTCTACTTAGCTGATATTCATTTTCTTTCTCAGTTTTAAGTACTCTTAAATCTTCATAAGTAAAGAAAAATTGTGCTAAAGCTCCTAACATTCCTAAAGTCACTAAAGGTATAGCTACCTCTAACATTCCAAGAATCACAGCTATTAAAGCCATGAAAAAAGCACCTACATAACTCACACCAAAAAACTTTAAGTTAGTTGTAACTCTATTCCAAGATGGACGAGCTTTTATACGGTAAATCATACTTTGAGCATAGATTCCAAATATTCCACATGCCAAAGTAAGTGCTTCAACTATTAATCTCGTGGCATGTGGGATTTCTAAAAAGTATAGGATTACAACAACATTCATCAAAGCTGTAAATATTCCAAGAGCAAGTGCTTCACGTGATAACCATGAAGTTTTTATATTTTTCATCGCAGTCATAGCTAAAAATGGACGACCTAAGTGAAGAGCTGAAAGTGGAAGTCCAAGAGCTGCTGGAAGCATAACTAAAAGAGCCATAATCCAATTAGCTGATTCAAATCCAAACAAACTCATAACATCACCTAAAAACAGTACCAAAAACCCACCTAAAGATATTTGAGTAAGAACTGTCATAAAAACAAGTGGTAACTCTGAGTGAGCAGGTTTTAAAAGATGTTCATCCATCTCTTTAAGTTCTGGCAAGTTATCAGGAAGTGTATATCTTGTAGTTGAATTTGTTATTGTCGCATCTGGTAAAAACGGCATGTTTGCATCTTTAGCCATATCTTCATCTAACCATTTTTGCACATTTACAGTTTCTATCATGATAGCACCAGATGGACAAGCTTGAACACATGCTGGAGTTTGCCCAACTTCAAGTCTTTCATGGCACATATGACACTTTGTAACTATATTCCTTTCTTCATGGTAAGTTGGAACTCCATAAGGACAGTTCCATGTACAGTATTGACAACCTATACAAGTATCATCTTCATGAACAACTATCCCTGTTTCATCTATCTTTATATAAGACGAAGTTGGACACCCTTTTAAACATTCTGGGTCTATACAGTGGTTACAACTCATTGAATTAAAAAGTTGAGAAAAAATTGGAAACTCTCCACCCTCCATCTCTCCAACTCTTCTCCACTTTATATCTGCTGGGTTATTGTTTTGTTCATTACAAGCAACTTCACAACATCTACAACCTACACAAGCAGTTGCATCAAAGTGAAAACGATATTGCTCTCCCTCTTGTAGTTTTGGGATATCAATACTATAGTTACCACACTGCATGCCTGTATCAGCTTTATAATCTATAAAATTTTCTAAAGGTGTTTGTTCATTCATAAAAATATTCCATATTATTTAATGTATGAAAGAATTGTAACAACTATTTAATGTAAAATTAATATTAATATGTATAATTTTTATACAACTAGGTGGTTAAATATTGAAATTAAAACACTACAATTCTTTCAACAACAAAAAACTTATGAAAAATTAAGTTTATAAAAGGAAATAAGATGGCAGGATTAAAAGATTTAAAAGGACAAGGACATACTCCAACATTGTTCATGGCTTTTTTATACTTCGATATGAGTTTTATGGTTTGGACTATGCTTGGTCCATTAAGTACAGAGATAGCTGAGGCATTAGCACTTGGTGGACATATAATGAGCGCAGGTGAGAAAGCAACTTTACTTTCTCTTCCTATACTTTCAGGTGCACTTCTTAGAATTTTACTTGGGTTTGGTGTTGATAAACTTGGTGCAAAAGCAACAGCACTTATGGCACAAAGTGTTGTTATAGCAGCTCTTTTAACTGCATACTTTATGGGTAGTGATATTACATATAACGCTTTACTAGTTGTTGCTCTTGGTCTTGGTTTTGCAGGTGCATCTTTTGCTGTTGCACTTCCACAAGCTGGTCAATGGTATCCACCTAAATCACAAGGTATAGTTATGGGTATAGCTGGAGCTGGTAATATTGGTGTTGTTATTGACTTCTTGTTTGCTCCTAAAATTGCAGAGCTTTGGGGATGGGAATCAGTATTTTTAGTAGGTGCAGTTATGGCTATAATAGTTCTTATCGCTTATGCTTTTTTAGCTAAAAATGCTCCTGAGTCAGTATATAAAGCTAATCCTAAAAAGCTTAAAGATTACGGTAAACTTCTAAAAGACAAAGATACATGGTGGTTTAACCTTTTTTATGCTGTAAGTTTTGGTGGTTTTGTTGGGTTTGCAGGATATATGAAAGTTTATCTTATGAATACTTACCAAGCTGATATGTCGGCTTTTGGTCTAGATATCCTTGATGAGGGTAATGTTAAAGTTGTAGCTGGATACTTTGGTGCTTTATGTATCTTTGCAGGTGCTGTTTTACGTCCAGTAGGTGGAGCGATTGCAGATAAACTTGGTGGTATCAAATCACTTTATATCTTTTTTGGTACAGTTGTTCTTTTAGCTGTTTTAAATGCAACAATGACTTTACCATTTGGTTTTGCTATTGTAGTTCTATTTTTAATCATGGCTAATCTAGGTATGGCAAATGGTGCAGTTTTTCAACTAGTACCACAAAGATTTGGTAAAGATATTGGAATCATGACAGGTATCATCGGTGCAGCTGGTGGTCTTGGTGGTACTGCACTTATTAAAACTCTTGGATGGTCTAAAGGTGCATTTGATGGTTACTCAGCTGGATTTATGATATTTGCAGCAGTTGTTCTTATCGCTCTAACTGGAATTAGTTTAGTTAAAACTAGATGGAGAACTACTTGGGGTATTGCCGCTGGTGGAAGAATCTAGTTTAAAAATAATTTACTCAAAGGCTAATGATGAAAAATGACAATATTAAAACTTCAGGTTTCTCTTTAGCCAAAGGTAAGGACTTAACTGGTGATGACTTTTATGAAATAAAAACTATAGGTAACCTAACAGTTGCCATAGTTTGTGATGGTGTTGGAAGTGCTCAAGAAGGTGCAGAAGCCGCTAAAAGAACAACAAACTATCTTATAAACAACCTCAAGATACGTCCAAAGACTTGGAGTATTGAAAAAGCAATTATCTCTTTTATAAAATCAATAAACTCTATACTCTATCAAGAATCACAAGTAAATTATGAGAGAAGCGAGCTTGTAACTACTTTAACAATAGTTATTATTGAAGGAAATCGTCTTTATGGTGCAAATGTTGGTGATAGTAGAGTTTATCTACTTAGAGAAAAGATACTAAACCAATTATCTTTTGATCATGCGATGGAAGAAAGTGGATATGAAAATGTTCTAACTCAAGCGATAGGGATAGATGTAGAAGTTGAGCCTTTCTACTTTGAAAACATCATTCAAAAAAATGACAAAATCTTATTATGTAGTGATGGTTTATATACTGTAATGAGCGAAAATCGTCTTGAGAATGGCATAGCTATGGGAGCTCACTCTTTAGTTAAAAAAGCTAGTTCACTTATGGATGATAATCTTCCAGATGATACTACAGCAGCTGTTATAGAGATTTTACAAGCCGATGAGCTTCAAGCCTTGAAATGTTTAAATCTTGTTATACCAGAGAGTTTAAAAAAAGAGCAAGTAATAGATGGCTACACACTAGAAACCTCTTTGATACAAAATAATAGAACTTGGTTATGTAGTAAAAAAACAAAACACTATGTTATAAAATTTGCACCTTATGAGTGTAAAGATGACCCAAGTTCTTTAGACCTTTTTGTAAAAGAGGCTTGGAATGCCAAAAGGTTAAAGGCTGATTTTTTTCCAAAGGCTGTAATACCAAAAAATAGAACTCAAAGATACTATGTTATGCAACTCTTTGATGGTGAGGACTTAAGCAAGTATTTATCATCTAAAACTTTAACTATAGATGATTCAATACAACTAGCACGTACTCTACTAGAGATGTCTCAATATTTGTTAAAATATGACTTAGTGCATGGTGATATAAAACCAGATAATATTATGATTTCAAAAGATAATGATGAAAACTTATCTTATAAGATTATAGACTTTGGTAGTATCACTGAGATTTTTTCACTTAATTCTAGAGCTGGTACACCTAGCTTTTTATCTCCTCAAAGATTTATAGGGGAGGCAATCTCTGAGTCTAGTGAAGTTTTTGCTATTGGGGTAACTCTATATCTCTCACTAACTGGAAAATACCCTTATGGAGAAATAGAGCCTTTTCAAAATCCAAGTTTCAAGCAAGCTAAAAAACCTAGTTTTTACAATAAAAACATACCTGATTGGCTTGATAGTGTTATTTTACGCTCTATAGCTATTGATAAAAACATGCGTTATGAACATTACTCTGAGATGGATTTCGAGTTAAAAAATCCACAAAAAGTAAAACCATTTTTCTCTAAAAATACAACATTTATGGAACGCTCACCTGTAGTTTTTTATAGAACAGCATTTACAATTATGTTTATTTTAAATATAGTTACTCTGCTTTGGTGTTCAACAAAGTAACTATAATTTTTCAATCTTAACTGCACTATGATTATAATCTGGCTGAAGTGATTCTTTGTCCAGTAAATCATTAGTTAAGTAGTTGATATCTCTGTTACTGATTGGTATAAAAATTGTTTTTTCTCTTATGTTATTAGTAACTTGAGCCTTAGTAGTTAGTTTTCCTCTTGAAGATATTACAACAATCTCATCTGAATTTTTTATACCAAGAACTTTTGCATCTTTTGTATTTATCTCACAAAAATTCAACTCTTTATACTTTAAAAGTGTAGATGGAAGATTTGTTTTAGTACCACTATGCCACTGATCCCTTGTTCTTCCAGTTAGTAAAATAAATGGATACTCTAGATTTGTTCTCTCGCTTTGTAGCTTATTCTCTACAAAAAAAAGATTTCCTTTTTTATCATCAGTTAAAAAGTTATTTATATTTTGTCCCCAGATAAATGGCTTCATACTAAGCTCATCATATGAAGCTTTATAGATATCCATATGGTCATTTAGCTTTGTCATTTTTTGATACTCTTGAAATATCTCTTTAGGGTTATTAAAGCTAAAAGCTTTTTTATATCCAAGTTCTTGAGCGATGAGCTGAAAAATCATCCAATCAGGCTTACAATCTATAGATGTTCTTGTAAGTTTTTCCTGCCTTGTGATTGTTCTGTCTAAATTTGTCTGCGTACCTTCTTTCTCACCCCAAGGTGCAGCTGGTAGTCTCACATGTGCGTATTTTGATGTTTCAGAATTTTCATAAGCATTTATCTCTACTACAAGAGGTATCTTTTTCATAAGCTCTTGGACTTTATGTCTGTTTGGCAAGTGATAAACTGGATCTGTATGACAAATAACTAAAACATCTAAATTTGCATCAAGCATTTTAGTAGCACATAAACCCTCTGTATTTTGTATCTTGTCTGTTTTCCAAAACTTAGATACTTTTTTTATACTTTCATCATCAAATCCAAGTCCCACAGCCAAAGATGTAGCGAAACCGCCAACTTCTCTACCACCCATAGCATTTGGTTGTCCTGTTAAACTAAGTGGACCATTACCCTCTTTAAATATTTTACCAGTGAGAAGATGGGTATTTATAAGAGCTAAGTTTTTATCTACACCTTGAACTGATTGATTTAGCCCCATAGTCCAAGCTGAAATCACATTTTCACTATCTATATAAAGCTTGAAAAAATCATCAAACTCTTTTTTACTCAAACCTGTTCTTTTTAGCATCTTTGTAATAGGTACACGCTTGAATTTATTTTTTAAAAGTTCAAAATTATTAACATTTTCTTCAACAAACTCCTTGTTGTATAAAGATTCATCTATTAACCTTTTAGATATAAGGTTAAAAAAGTCTATATCGCTACCAACTTTTATTTGCAGATGTATATCAGCAATTTTTGCTGTATCTGTATGTCTTGGATCTATTACGACAACTTTAAGTCCATATTTTTTTGCTTTTTTAATCTGGTTGTGAAAAACCACATGCGCTTCAGCTGTATTAGCACCTACTAAAATAAGTAAGTTAGATTTAAAGATATCATCCATTCTAAGTGGTACAAAATCAGCACCTATTGTTTTTTTATAAGCAACAACTGCACTTGACATACATGTTCTACTGTTTGTATCAACATTATTTGTACCAATAAAGCCTTTAACTAGTTTGTTTGCTATGTAATAATCTTCTGTTAAAAGCTGCCCAGATAAATAAAAACCTATTTTATCTTTTGGAGTATTATTTATTTTACTAGCTATTCTTTGTATAGACTCTTCCCAAGAACTAATTTTATGTTCATCATTTATACTCTCTCTAGTTGTTGGTCTAAGTAATCTGCTTGCTGTTTGTATGCTTATAAGTTCAGATACACCTTTTGAACAAACACTTCCCTCATTAATAGGATAAGTAATATTACCAATAAGTTTATCTGTCTCATATTCTAGACCACAACCAACACCACAATAACCACATACTGAACGAATCATTATATATCTCCAAATCAAATTATAATCATACTTTAACATATGTTTTAATGTAAAATTAAGATTAATTTGTATGAATTTTAATCAATAAGCTGTATATATTATAATTAGTAAGCAGTATAATTTCTCATCAAACATTTGATAAATGTATATTTAAGGATAATAGATGCTAAAGAAAATAGTAAAAGTAGGTTTAGGATTATCGTTAGTTGCCACTTCATTGTTGGCTGCAGAATTAGAGAAGACAAAGTTAACTATAGGTTTTATCGCCTTAACTGACTGTGCTCCAATCGTAATAGCTGAGGAGAAAGGTTTCTTTGATAAATATGGCTTAGATGTACATGTTGTTAAAGAGGGTGGCGGATGGCCAGGGATTCAACAAAAAGTTATCTCTGGTGAATATGATTTTTCTCACGCTCTAGCTGGTATGCCAATCGCTGCAACTTTAGGAATCAATGGTAAAGCTAATCTTCAAGCTGTACTTTCACTTGACTTTAATGGTAACGGAATTACATTTGGTAATAAAATCATTAAAAAGATGGAAAAATATGGAATGGACAAAACTGCTCGTCCATTAACTTCTGATGCTCTTAAAAAATATATTGATGCTAAGCATGAAGCTGAGGGTTCAAAATACCAACCACTTTCATTTGGTATGGTTCACCCAGTTTCTACACATAACTATGAGTTAAGATATTGGATGGCTTCATCTGGAATCGTTCCTGATCGTGATACAACAATTAAACCTTTCCCACCACCAACTATGCCATCAAATCTAATCGCTGGTAATATTGAGGGTTACTGTGTTGGTGAACCTTGGAATGAGCGTATTGTTCTAAAGAAAAAAGGTTCAACTCTTGTAACAAATTATGATATTTGGAATAACAATCCTGAGAAAGTTCTTCAAACAAGAGCAGATTTTATCAAGAAAAACCCTGAGACTACAAAAGCAGTTATGAAAGCTATCTTAGAAGCTCAAATGTGGCTAGATGCATCATGGGAAAACCGTAAAGAAGCGGCAAAAATCATGAGTAAACCAAACTATGTAAAAGCTCCTGTAAAAGTTCTAGAAAAATCAATGACTGGTACATTTCAGTACCTAAAAGGTCAAGATTCAGAGCCAAACCCAATGTTTAACGTGTTTGCTAACTACTATGCAGCGTATCCTTACTATTCACACGGTATGTGGTTTATTACTCAGATGTACAGATGGGGTCAAATTGATAAAGCTGTAGATATGAAAAAAGTTATCGAGTCTGTTTATAGACCTGACCTTTTTGCCCAAGTTGCAAAAGAGATTGGTTATAGCCTTCCTCCAAGTGCTTGGAAAAAAGATGGTGTAGATGAGTACAACATGTTTATGGATGGAAAAGTTTGGGATCCAAACAAAGCTGTTGAGTATATTTTCTCTACTGGTATTGATGAAGCAAAAGTATCAAAAGAAGATTTATTAAAAGCTAATAAATGGACAGTTAAAACTGAACAACCAAGCTATGTGTGTCCTTATGGTCCAGCTGGATGTGCTGACCCTAAATATGTAACTAAATAATAGTTATCTCATAAGCTGGCATGTGGAAATATTTCCACATGCCAACTTCAATTAATTTTCAGATGTAAGTACCTAATTCGACTATAGATACTTTCCTGTGTAAATTTATACACAATATAAGAAGGAAAAAAAATGAATGTAGAAACAGTTAAAAAGATAGTATTACCATTATTGGTACTTCTATTTATAATCCAGATATGGTCAGGTATATCTCAGATAGTTGAGGATTTCCCAACACCAAGCGATACATATGTAGCAGCATTTGGTGGAATAAATGTAGATGGTGATGAAATTACAGGTGTTTTAGCTGATCCTTTTTTTGTTAATAACCAAGATGATAAAGGTATATTTTGGCAAATTATGGAATCACTTAAAAGAGTTTTTGGTGGATTTGTATTAGCGATACTTGTTGGTGTGCCAATAGGTTTACTTGTGGGTATGAGTAAAAGTGCTCAGTATGCCTTAAATCCATTTATACAGATATTTAAGCCTGTCTCGCCACTAGCTTGGTTACCACTATTATTGTTTATATTTCAAGATATAAATATGACGGCAATTTCAACAATATTTATTACCTCAATTTGGCCAATAATTATCAATACAGCCTTAGGTGTAAAGAGTGTTAGTGATGACTATATGAATGTTGCAAAAGTTTTAAGATTTTCACCTATGGATAAAATCATCCAAATAATTTTACCTGTATCAGTTCCATATATTTTTACAGGTATGAGACTATCACTTGGTATTGCTTGGTTGGTTATCGTTGCAGCAGAGATGCTAACGGGTGGTATTGGTATAGGTTTTTGGATTTGGGATGAATATAACAATCTTAACTACCATAACATCATCATAGGTATTATAGTTGTAGGTCTGATTGGTTATCTTTTAGACTTGATAATGGGGAAAATTGCAGATTATTTTGATTATACAAAAAAAGGTAGAGCGTAATGAATGAAAAATTTTTAAGTCTAGAAAATATTGAAAAAAGATTTCCGATTCCAGGAAAAGATGATTATGTAGCTGTTACAGATGTTAATTTAGAGATAAAAAAAGATGAAATAATTTCTATTATAGGACATAGTGGTTGTGGTAAAAGTACACTTTTAAATATCATTTCAGGACTTGATGCACAAACTGAAGGTGCTATTGTTCTTGAAAATAAACATATTGATGGACCAGGACCAGATAGAGCGGTAGTTTTTCAAAACCATTCACTTTTACCTTGGTTAAGTGTTTATCAAAACATTGAGATGGCTGTTAAAAAAGTTATGCCAGAGTTAAGTTCTCAGGAGCTTAGAGAAAGAGTTGAAAAGTTTATTAGTATGGTTAATCTTGACCATGCAAAAGATAAACTTCCTGATGAGATTAGTGGTGGTATGAAACAACGTGTTGGTATTGCTAGAGCTTTATCAATCAAACCAAAAGTTCTTTTAATGGATGAGCCTTTTGGAGCACTTGACTCCTTAACTCGTGCAAATCTTCAAGAGCATCTTATGAGAATACAGCAAAATGTTAAAAATACTGTAATCATAATTACTCACGATATAGATGAAGCTGTTTTACTTAGCGATAGAGTTATTATGATGACAAATGGACCTGATGCAACTATTGGTGAGATTCTTGAAGTAAACCTTGAGCGTCCAAGAAATAGAGTTGAGCTTCAACATGACACTGAGTATATCAGATGTCGTGAAGCAATTTTGAGTTTCCTTTATGAAAAATTTGCTAAAGATGATGAATAATATATTTTAAATTGGCATGTGGAAATTTCCACATGCCAACTATACTAAACAGCACCCATTAATTTCTTTTAACATATAATCACTAGTTAAGACACTTTTAGTAATAATACAAAATCTTTTCTGCTTTAAAGGTTTCTTTTTGTTCCGTTTATTTTTCATATTTTTTTTAATTATTGCTATACCGTCTTCATATGCTAATGTTATTATTAAAAATGAGAATGAAACATTTCGTGATATAGATACTCTTATCTATGAAGATGTTAGTGCTATGCTCTCTTTTGATGATATATTAAAGATAAAAGATTTCAACTCTTATACAAATAGAATCAGTGAAGGTTATAGTGATTCTGCATTTTGGATAAAGTTTGAAGTGCAAAATAAAACATCTAAAAATCTAGACTATTTCATCAAGTTTACAGAAGTATTTCAAGATAAAATTGATTGTTATATTCTCTCAAGTAATAGTGATTTTTCTAAGCAAGAAGCTGGTGTTGGTTACTTTGTAAACAATCAAGATAACACTATTACAAGACCTACTTTTAAACTTAAGATAGATGCAAATGAATCTAAAAAGATATATATTAGGATTACATCAAAGTACCCAAACTTTACCTCTTTTCATTTGATGCAAAAAGATTCACTTGAGAAGTTTTCAAAAAAATATGACCTTATTTATACTTTTTTCTTTGGTGCTATAATTACACTGATGCTGTATAATCTAGTAATATACTTTTATACAAGACAAATATCATACATCTATTATGTATTTTTTGGATTCTTTTTTACGTCTTGGCAACTAATGCTGAGTGGGTTTTTCCCTCTAAATAATTTCAATTCTACCAATTCTTTTTATTTAACCGCTATTTTCATTCCCATATTTTTAGCTTTTCTAATGCTCTTTTCAAGAGCTATTTTAAATACAAATAAGCTCTTTATAAAAATAGATAATATTTTAAAATATGTAGCAATAATATACTTTATTTTAGCAATTGGTTCAATATTTTCAGTAGAGATATCTTTATTTATAATGAATAAGATAACAACTTTTATTTTACCATTCCTGCTATTTGTGGGTTTTAAAAGCTATTTTGCAGGAAATAGAACAGCTATCTTTTTTATTTTTGCTCAAGTGTCATTTTTAGCTTTTTCAACACTATTTTCATTAGCTGCACAGGGTTATCTTGAATATACATTTGTAAATAGATATGGGATTTTGTTAGGCTCATTAATAGAGATGGTTTTATTTTCTCTTGCATTGGCGTATCAGATAAGATTACTAGAGAAACAAAAACTTTCTATAATCAGTACAGCTAACAAAGAGCTAGATTTAAAAGTTAAAGAGAGAACTAAAGAACTTGAAATATCTAAAAGAAAGTTAGAAGAGTTAGCAAACCAAGACCCGTTAACAACTCTTTACAACAGAAGGGCCCTATTTAACATAGGGGAAAAACTTTTAAGTGTCGCTAAAAGAGATAAAAAATATTTTAGTATCATTTTATTTGATTTAGATAATTTTAAATCAATCAATGACACTTATGGACATAAAACTGGGGACAATGTAATTGTAGAGTTTTCAAATATGTTAAAGAAGTTAAGAGACTCTGACCTAATTGCAAGATATGGAGGAGAAGAGTTTATTGTTTTACTTTCAAATACAAAAGAAGAAGATACTTACAATATAGCTATGAAAATAAAAGATGATGTTGAATCAAAAACTATTTATACGCAAGAAAATGAGCCCTTTAACTTTACTGTAAGTGGAGGTCTTACTATGTATAAACTTGATAGTGAAGATACTCTTGATGATACTATTTTAAGAGCTGATAAAGCTCTTTACCTTTCAAAGAATAGTGGTAGAAATAAAATTTCAATTCTTTAGATTTTAAGTATTTTTAGAACATTCATTATAATATTTCTAATTTGCCATAATAAATTGTGTCATATATAAAGTATAATGCCTAATATGATAAACCTACCTATACATGAAGTCTTAGAAGACCTAAAAACCTTACTACAAGCCAACCAAACGCTTATCTTACAAGCTCCTCCTGGAGCAGGAAAGAGTACTGTTGTACCTATTTCTTTACTCGAAGAAGCTTGGCTTGGAGATAAAATAATAATCATGCTAGAACCTCGTCGTGTTGCCGCTCGTATGGTTGCTACTCAAATGGCAAAACTCCTAGGTGAAGAACTCGGACAAAGTGTTGGTTATCAAGTAAAAATGGATAGCGCATACACAAAAAACACCAAGATTCTAGTTGTGACAGAAGCTATTTTAGTTCGTAAACTCCAAAGTAATCAAACTTTAGATGACGTTGCTATGATTATCTTTGATGAGTTTCATGAGCGAAGTATCCATACTGATTTATCTTTAGCACTCTCTTTGCAGGTTCAAGAACTTCTCCGTGATGATTTAAAAATTTTGATTATGTCTGCCACGCTTAACTCAAATGAGATTTCTTCTTTAATTGGGACTGTTCCAGTTATTACTTCAAAAGGTAAAATGTACGATGTCCAAAATATATATCTTGATATCAAAACAAAACAACCTGACTTTAGATCTTTAAATGGGCTACTTTTAAATACAACACTTAAAGCAATAAAAGAGAATGATGGAGATATTTTAGTATTTTTAGCAGGGGTTAAAGAGATAAAGAACTTGCAAACTTCACTTTCAAACTCTTCTATAGGCAAAGATATTTTAGTTTTACCACTCTACTCTTCACTCTCAAAAAAAGAACAAGATATGGCTATATCTAAATCTTCAAAGAGAAAAATAATACTGAGCACTAACATCGCTCAAACATCTCTTACTATTGAGGGTGTAAAAGTAGTCATAGATTCTGGACTAGAGAAACAATCACGGTACAACTACTCAAATGCTATGGATCATTTAGAGTTAACATTTATCTCAAAAGATTCTGCAACTCAAAGAGCTGGTCGAGCTGGAAGACTCTCTGATGGAACATGTTACAGACTTTGGCATGTGGAAAAGGTATTGCAACAATCTACTAAACCTGAAATACTTAGAGCAGATTTGACCTCACTTATTTTAGATTTGGCTTTATGGGGAGTTGATGAATTTGAAGAGTTAAAATTTTTAGACATTCCACATGCCAAGATTATCCAAGATTCTAAAGAGGTTTTAAAAGAGCTAGCGATGCTTGATGAGTTATTTAAAATTACACAGTTTGGAAAAGATGCTCTTAGTTTAGGACTACATCCAAGATTTGCTTACATGATTTTAAAAGCTAATGATTTGGGTTTTGCATATGAAGCCTGCCTTTTAGCATCACTTTTAGGCGAAAAAGATATTTTTAAAAACTCTGGGAGAGATAGCGATATATTATCAAGGTTTGTACATTTATTTGAAAAGGACTTTGATAGTGAATATATAAACAGATATAGAGCTAAAGAGGTTGTAACTGGGGCAGAGTTTTTTTATAAAAAATTAAAAAGTATTAAAAATGTAGCTAAAAAGAATAGCACACTTAACCAAGAGATACTTAGTGTCTTACTTCTTTTTGCATACCCAGACAGACTTGCAAAACGCAGAACAAAAAATGACAACAAATATATACTAAGTAATGCAAAAGGTGCGATACTTCACACTGAGGACTCTTTGTTTAATCAAGAGTATTTAATTGTAGCAAATCTTCATGCCCACGATAAAGACTCAACTATAAACCTTGCTCTTAGTATAACAATGACGGAGATAGAAGAATATTTTTCTTCGTTCATTGTCAACAAAGAATCTATAAACTATAACAAAGAAGCCAAGAAGTTTGATATAAGAGAGAGTACTTACTTTTTACAGCTAATGCTTCACTCAAAACCAAGTCAATCTTCACCAAACCAAGACTTTAAAAAACTGCTTTTAGCGCTTGTTAAAAAAGAGGGTTTAGAGATTCTTACTTGGAGTAAAAAAGCCACTAGATTAAAGCACAGAGTAAACTTTTTAAATCGACATCAAGAGTTTATAGACTTTAGTGATGAAACTCTGCTTCATACACTTGATATTTGGTTAGAACCTTATTTATCAGGGGTAACAACTATTAAGAAACTAGAAGCTTTAGATGTTTATACAATGCTTTTGTCTTTGCTACCATGGGATAAGCAACAACTTTTAGATACTATGGCACCTCCGAGTGTTAAAGTTCCAAGTGGCTCAAACATACATATAGATTATTCCGACTATGAAAAACCCTCAATGAGTGTAAAAATACAAGAAGTTTTTGGACTCCACGAAACACCAAAAGTACTTAATAACACGCTATCTTTGCAAATCCACCTATTAACACCAGCAATGACTCCTATGCAAATAACTTACGATTTGAAAAGCTTTTGGGAAAACTCATATAGCGAGGTTAGAAAAGAAGTAAGAGGTAAATATAAAAGGCACTATTGGCCCGAAGACCCATTTGAAGCTATTGCCACTAGTAAAACTAAAAAGCATATGATGAGAGATATAAAAAATTAGTTTAAATAGCTTTATCAAAAAACACAGCTATCTCCATCATTTTCTTCATCACTATTAGCTTCACTGATAGGTGTTTTAGTTGTAGATGTTTTAGTATCACTACTACATCCTGTAAAAGAAATACCTGATAATAATAAAACCATTAATGTTGTAAACATTATTTTCATAAAAATACCTATAAATAAATTTAACGGCATTGTAGCTTTTTTTTTCTAAACAATAAATATAAATGTTCGATATATTATTTAACTCTATAGATAAAAGGATTTATCATGTTAGTTTATATCGATGACAGGGAAGACGAAGAGTTACACAGCCATCATGAGTATGCTTATGTTTATGAATACGATGACAACTATGGTTATGACTATGGCGGTGAAGAAGATTCTCTAAAAGAATCTTACGAATATGAGATAAATTATGAAATTAGTGAGGATTATTATTTAGTACCTTAAACATAAAAAGCATGTAAGGTCAAATTATTCTTTTTCAATAAATATTTCCATACCAGTATGTTTTTGAAATTCTTTTCCAAGTTTAGATGCTTTTATAGCCATCTTTGCTTCTAAGAGATTGTCAAACACTTTAATTTCATCACCATTTATTACATGATATTTTAATATACCATTAACTTCTTTTTCTTCTATCTTGTACTCTTCATCTGAATGAATCATCTTAGTTCCTTATTTTCGGTTACTTTTTCTAAGCAAAATTCTATCTAATTAAAACTTACAAGTAATATGCACAATAACTTTAGAACTATTTAGATTAAAAGGAACATATAATGCTACATATTAAGTAATGAATTCATTTAACCAACACTCTAAATAAAAGGTTGATATTATGGAAGCTCTAATTTTAATAGCAGGTGTAATTGCCGCAGTAACATATGTTAATGTTGTATTATCTATTGCTAAACGTCACTCAACTTAGTTAAATATATCCTATAATTGCACTCTTTATTCATACTTAAAGATATATATAAAGTGTACCTAATAATCTTTTTTGAAACTTAAGGGTATAAAATCTATATAACCATTATCTACTACAGGGTATCTCAATGAAAAACTTAAAACTAGATACAAAACATTTAAAAAAACTAGAACCAAAGTTTTATAATATTTGCAGAGCTACGCCACTTGAAAATCCGTCAATTGTATCTATAAACCATACCCTACTAAAAGAGATGAACCTTGAAAATATTGATACTACTTCTGCTGATTTTTTAGACTTTTTAAATGGAAAATTTATAGCATCAGGTTCAATTCCACATGCCAATGCTTACTCTGGTCATCAGTTTGGATACTTTGTTCCAAATCTAGGAGATGGTAGAGCTTTAAACTTAGGTTTAGCATGTGGATATCATCTGCAACTAAAAGGTTCAGGTATAACAAAATACTCTCGCTTAGGCGATGGAAAAGCAGTTTTGCGTTCAAGCATAAGAGAGTATTTGATAAGTGAAGCGATGCATGCTCTTGGCATAGAAACAACTAGAGCCTTAGCTATAACATCTTCTGACACAAATGTTCATCGTGAGACAATAGAATCTGGCTCTATGGTTTTAAGAGCATCACCATCATGGGTGCGTTTTGGCTCCTTTGAGTTTGCATACCTAGGTGAGAAAAAGGCTCGGCATGTGGAAATGTTGGCTGATTATGTGATTGATGAGAGTTATCCTCATCTAAAAAATAGTACCAATAGATATGAAGAGCTTTACTTTGCGATTGTAGATAAAACTATGGAGATGGTGGCAAAGTGGCAAAGTGTAGGTTTTATGCATGGTGTTATGAATACTGACAACATGAGTATAGCTGGACTAACTATAGACTATGGACCATTTGCATTTATGGAGAGTTTTGATAAAAGTTTTGTTTGCAACACTTCTGATTATGATGGACGTTACAGTTTTGAAGCTCAGCCATACATAGCACAGTGGAATCTAAACGCCCTACTTAACCCTTTTAGTGTTATAGCTGACAAAAATGTAATGCAGAGCTATCTAGATAGTTTTATAGGTAGGTACAAACTAAGATACTTTGAGCTTATGAGAGAAAAGCTTGGTTTAAAACTGTCATTTGAAGAGGATAATACTCTAATAACTCAACTATTAAAAGATATGCAAGAGTGTAAGGTAGATTATACAAACTTTTTTTATCTACTAAGTTATTCAAGGTTTGATGATATTCTCATACAAGCTCCTCAAATGAAAGAGTGGATACTCTCTTACAAAAATCGTCTTGAGCTTGAAAAATCAGATGAACAAGATAGAATATCTAAAATGCAAAAAATAAATCCAAAATATGTTTTAAAAAACTATATGCTTCAAGAAGCTATAGATAAGGCTCAAAAAAATGACTTTACACTAGTAAACTCTCTTTTAAAAATAGCACAAAATCCACATGCCGAGCATAAAGAGTTTGAACACTACGCAAAAGTATCAAATCCACATGCCATATTTAAATGTGGCTGTTCATCTTAATAATAGACTAACATTAACTATTCCCTAGCGTCCTATTGCTAAAAGATAAAGTATATTGTTCTTAGTATTTAAAAACTCTTTACACTCATCATCATAATATGCTCCTATGCCACTACAACCTACACCAAGTATTTCAGATTTTATATAGATTATCTGTGCCAAAAATCCACTTAAAATATTTACTTTTTGATATTTTTCTACTTCACTTGATGTAAAATAAAATGTCACCCCACTCTGCCCACCAATATTTTGCTCTAAACTTAGATATCTAGACTTACTTCTAAAGTCACCCTCTTTTAGTAATTCTTCATTTTTATATAACCCCATAGTTTTATCTTCAACTAAATGGCATGTGTAAAAGATATCTATATTATGAGAAGTGGCAAAACTAAAAATCTCTTGTACAATAAACTCAAACTCATCACTACTCATTTTTTGTTCTCTAAAAGCTCTTACAGAACGACGATTTAAGATAGCTTTTTTTAGTTGCTCTTTTGGAATTTCATTAAAGTAATCAGGAGATTTAAAATCGTCTTCTTCAAATATAGCACTACTTTTGTAAGCATCTTCTATAAACTCATTACTCTCTAGGTAATCACTTCCACTTATATATGGCAATGTTTGTCTCAGTTTTTTTATCTCTTTATCTACTGTCTCACTACTTCTAAAAGCACAAGTAAACATCTCATCATCTCTAAATCCACATGCCAAGTTTAACGCTATCTTATCAAAATCAAAAATAAATTCGCTATCTCTGTCCATAACACAAAGCCCAGCATATATAGAACCTAGCTGGTGTCCAGAATCAAGTAAAATATATCTTATACTTCTATCTCTGTATTTCCATGAACTTCTAAAATATATACTAGATATTAAAAATACCAAACCTTTTTGTTTAGAACTCTTTTTAAAATAGTGTTCAACTCCATCATTTGCTATCTCTTGAAGTAAAGTAAGTGAGGCTATATGTGGTTCATAATGATATATCCCATCTAAAAGCCCTTTTATACCTCTGATTTGAATATATACTTCACAAGGATAAAGTCCACCTGCGCTCGGTACGCTTCTAAGATGATAAACTCCATCAGGATATTTTTTCTCAAAAGTTATACCGCCTATGAGATTTAAATTTTTTAACTCATCATAATCATCTATCTTAAATCTTTGGTTAAAGTGTGGATATATTTTGTGGTTTCTAGGCTGAGATTGCCAATCTAGGAAAGTTGCATTTTTTCTAATACTCATATATGAATGTTTAGTTTGTTGATGAAAGATTGGCATGTGGATTTTATTCCATTGGTTTTGGTTCTGAGAAAAGATAACCTTGTGAGTAATCAATATCTAACTCAATAATCTTATCATGTATCTCTGGCGAACTAACAAACTCGGCTACAACACCTAAATTTTTGATTTTAGCAAAACTTACTATTGTTTTTACAATATCATAATGGTCTTGATTTTTATCTATCTCTTTGATTAGTGAACCATCTATTTTTATAACATCTGCGTTTAACTTTAAAAGATATTCAAAGTTACTATACCCTGTTCCAAAATCATCTATGGCGAGTTTACATCCATATGATTTTATAGTTGTTATAAACTCATTAACTTCATCAAAATTATCTATTCCCTCTGATTCAACAAGTTCAAAAGTTATGTTCTCACATTTTTTACAGTTATCTAATTTGTCAAATATAAACTCTTTTACATCTTGACTTAGTATATCTTCTATAGTTAAATTAATAGAACATGCTATATCATATTTAGATACAGCTTTGATTGATTTTTCTATAACAATTTTAGTTATTTTTGTATATTGATTAGATTTTTTTGCCTTATCTAAAAAGAAAAATGGTGAGATAACATCTCCATCTTCACTTATCATCCTAACTAAGGATTCATATCTAATTATCTCTTTTGTATTTGTATCTACAATTGGCTGAAAAAATACAGTTATTCTATCATTTTGAATAGCCTTTTTAATCCTACTTGACCAAATTAGATTTGATTTATACTCTTTTTCAAGCGGATTATCTTCTGAGTAAATATTAAAAGTCAAACCATTTTGTTTAGCAAATGTTTTTGCCATATGAACAGAAGAAAGTAGATTTTTTGTATCAAAAGAGAGTGACATAGTTGTATTTAAATAAAATGTTTTATCATCAACTTTTAATGTTTTTGTATTTAAAAAGTTATTTGTCTCAATCATCTCATTAATAAATAATTCTCTTGGTACACCTTTGTTAAAAACTATAAACTCATCTCCAGATAAATGAAATAATGAATACTTAGGAGCTAACCTTTTTTTAATGATTTTTGATAATTCTACAATTACACTATCGCCAACATTATCACCATAAAAATCATTTATTTCATGAAAACTATTTATATCTATAAGAGCTATACTTGCTTTTTCATCAATATCATTAATTATCTCATTTAGATAGAATCTATTGTAAAGACCTGTAAGGGAATCTGTTTTTAGTAAAGTCTCTATCTTTTTTTGTTTATTTACTATATCAGTTATCTCATATCTAGTAGCTATATATTCACAAATATCCCCATTGTTATCTAAAATAGGCACAATAGCAATTTGAACTATATAAACAGAACCATCTTTTGCCAAGTTTTTAAGTTTGCCACGCCAAACTTTTTTAGCAGATATTGTGTCCCACATATCTTTAAAAGTCTCTTTTGGTGTATCTGGATGTTTAACTATATTGTGATTTTTCCAAATCACTTCCTCTTTTGTGTATCCACTAACCTCATAGAACATATCATTAGCATATTTTATCCTTCCCTGAGGGTCTGAGATAGTTACTATAGAGTTAACGTCTATAGCAGCCTTATAACTTTCTAGTTTATGCAGATTATTAGTAAGCTCAAAGTTTTTCTTTTTTATATCTTCTTCAAGCTTTGATTCATATTCATATCTTTCTGTAATATCCCTTACAATCGATACACTATATTTTTTATTACCATGCTCGATTATTTTTGCATTAATCTCTACTGGAAATTCAGTTTTATCTTTACAGATAAAAGTAGCATACTCTGTCATATCTCCAACTTTTTGGAGCTTCTTTAAGTATTCATCGAAATTTTTTATATTACTAGAAGGCTTTTTTAAAGTATCTATAGATATCTTATTCATCTCTTCAAGCGTGTAACCAAGTTTTTTCTTTGCTGTTTCATTAGCATAGGCTATATAGACATCATCTCTATCTATTTTTAAAACAAATAACATATCTCTTGTGTTGTCTAAAAAAGCATTAAAAAGTTCATCTTTAGTTTGTAAAAAATTTTTTAATATCATATATTATATTCCGCTCTTCATTTTTTAATTATTTTATCTTTTTATGATAACAACATAGTTACTTATAGTTTTTTTGTCAGTCTACAAAAATCATAAAAATCACTTATCATCAAGTATCTCATCTCTGTATCTTCAAACTTTTGAACTACTTGTTTATTCTCATCAACATAGAGCCTCACGTCATTTGAGAACTCTCGTGGATAGTCTAACTTTTCTTCTTTTAATGATGCAAAACAATCTATAAACTCAACAAATATTTTATTTATAATCACTACTTTTTCATCTGTTTTATTTGTCAAAAAATCAGAGGCATTCTCAAACTCTTTACATATTTCAACTAAACACTTTTGCATGCATCATCACTTTGGCATGTGGAAATACCTTTTAGTAAAGATATATCTACATTTAATATTTCGCTTAATCTGTTTGTATCAAAACCGCAAAGTTTATGTCCATTATAAATCATAAGCGGTCTTTTTATAAGTAGTGGTTTATCTATCATCATTTTTACCAAATCATCTTTAGTTGTTTTCTCTAAATCTATGAGATTATTTTTTATATCTGGCGCAGAGGTATTTACTATGTCATTAATTCCAAGACCGTAAAAAAAACTTTGAAGTTCATCCATACTCCAGTGATTTTCCAACATATTTTTCACATCAAGTTCGTAACCACACTGATTTAGTAGCTTTTTTTGTCTTGCATTACCTGCACACCCTTGCTTTTCATAAAAAACTATAGTTGGTTTTGTTGCGCTGAAATTCATAAAACCCCTTAATTTGCATCAGTATAATATCTTATATTTTTATTTATCTACCATACGATGTGCTTAATATTTAATCTAAAACACTTTTGTACTCGTCATCCATACCTAATAACATATACATAAAGTGTACCTATTAAAATAATTTGAATCTTAGGGGTATGAAATCTGTATAATAAATTAATATAAGGAAAAAAAATGAAAAAACCATTTAACCCAAATGACTTTTACACAAATCTAACGGTTGCTGATATAGCTCAAAAATTCTATAAATTATCAAGTATGGACTTTAGAAAAGTAAGCCTTGCTAATGAGATTATAAAACTTAACTTTGAAGTTATCTCAAAAGATTATGAAGATTTAAAATACAGTGATATTAAAGAGTATTATGATGTTGAAGTTGATACAATCGTTTAAGATAACTTTACATCTTTTAAAAGAGTTATTAAGTCATCATTTAATGTGTTTATTTTTTTAATAAGCATATCTCTTTTGTCTTCGGATAAAGAAAATCTAGAATCTATAAACTCATATATACTTATACTATCTGCATAGACACTCTGCATCAAATCAGCTTTTATTTTATCTTCTACTATTCCCATAATTATTTCAACAATCTATATATTGTAGGTGTAATTGCTAAATCAACTGCTTTAAATCCATCAAGATTCTCTATAGACTTATCTGCACCATATTCAACTAACAACTTAACCATATCTACTTTTCCAGCACTTGCACTATACATTAGAGCTGTTACATCATTGTCATTCATACTGTCAAGCTTTATCCCTGCTTTTACTAAAAGCTCTACACACTTATAATCCTGTCCAAAACATGCATTCCAAAGTGCAGTATTTCCATCTACATTTCTAAGCTCTAAATTAGCTCCTGCTTCTATAAGCTCAGAGGCTATATCACTCTTGGCTTCACGAACAGCTTTCATAAGAGCGGAGTTTCCATGTTTGCCAGAGAAATTAATTGTCTTAGGATTATAATCGTTTATATCCATCCATTCGAGTGTTTCTTTACTAAACATTACACACTCATCCAGTTCTCATGTGTATGACCTTTTTTCTTGAACTTAATAGCTTTATCAAGTTCTATATCAAATAGTTCAAAATTAAACTCACTTACTAAATCATCCAAAACTTCTTTATACTCTATCTCTCCATCTTTATTTATAATAAAAATAGATTTTGCACAACTTTTATCATCTATATTTACACCATACTTGGTTGTAAAATTTACAAAATCAACAGATGTCATAGACTCATCATATAAATTTTCCAACTTTGTTGCACTAATTACATAAATGTTTGCTTTTTCTTTGTGTTTGTTTATAATTTCAAGTAAGCTAGCATTTAAATCATACGAATTTGCCAAAGTTATCATACACTGAACTTTGTCAGCCATCATCCCTATAACTTTAGTTTCATTATCAAGCATTTTAACTCTTGATGCTGGTGCTTCAGAACCAATTTTTCTATCTCTTTTTTGCAACTCTACTTTTCTTCCATTTACAACAACTTCCATATTTTTTCCTTAGTAAAATCATCTCTATACATCTATATATACATCTTATATACCGCTCAGAGGAATAGAAAATGTAAATGATGATTTATATAAATATTTGAGGAGTTTGTTATGGCAGTTATGATTACAGAGGAATGTATAAATTGTGATGCATGTGCACCAGAGTGTCCAGTTGCAGCTATTTTAGAAGAGGATAATGTAAAAAATCCACAAGATATGTTTTATGTTAAACCTGAGTCATGTGTAGAGTGTGTAGGTCATGCAGATGAACCTAGATGTGTTGAAGCTTGTCCAACTGAGGGTGCTATTGTATGGGATATGCCTTATACAATTGCATTTAATGACTACTTTAAAAATGGTAATGAATCTGGAACTTACCAGATTAGAGAACATAAGAAAAAAGGTTTAATGCTTCCTGAGATTAAAGAGCAGGCTTTTATAGCTGATATATCTATGAGTGACCGTGAATCACATGCAAATATAGGCAGCTTTTAATGTCTGTAAAGATTACTGATCTTTGTATAAACTGTGATGCTTGTATAGATGAGTGTCCAGCTACTGCTATAGTTGAAGCAGATGCATCTCCACTTGATGATGGTGAGTTTACTTATGTAAAACCAGAAAAGTGTATAGAATGTGTAGATTCAACTGTACCAAAATGTGCGGATGTATGTCCAACGGAAGGTGCGATTGTATGGGATATGCCATACACTTCAGAGTATAATGACTACTATCTTCAAGGTCATGAAAATGATATATACAAGATTAGAGTACATAAGAAAAAGGGTATATTCTCGCCTGAGAATCAACCAAGACCATTTAGGGAAACTATCAGTCTAGATCAGAGAAAATCATTTACGACTGTTGAGATATAAAAAGAGATACTTAATCTCTTTTTATAATTTCCTTACAAATAAAATTTACCACAATTTCAAAAAATCAAAAAATATATATAATAATATATCACCTCCACGGAACAGTTTATGAATTATAAATCCTAAAGATATAATTTTAAAGGATTTATAATGAGTTGTTCAACTGGTGGATGTAGTACATCAAGCGATACTGGATTTGACCCAAATAACCCAGAAGCTATGGCTATACAAGAAAAAATAAATAATCATCCATGTTATAGTGAAGGTGCTCACCAACATTATGCAAGAATTCATGTACCTGTTGCTCCAGCATGTAATATTCAATGTAACTACTGTAATAGAAAATATGACTGTTCAAACGAATCACGTCCTGGTGTAACTAGTGGGAAACTAAAACCTGAAGAAGCTGTAAAAAAAGTTCTTTATGTTGGTGGTGAGATTCAACAACTATCAGTTGTAGGTGTTGCAGGTCCTGGTGATGCACTTGCAAACCCTAAAAAGACTTTCGATACATTTAGAATGCTACAAGAAAAAGCACCTGACTTAAAACTATGTTTATCAACAAATGGTCTTAGACTACCAGATTATATAGAAGAGATTGAAAAATATAATGTTGATCATGTAACTGTAACTATTAACACTGTTGATCCAACTGGGGAAATAGGTTCTCAAATCTATCCATGGGTACACTGGAACCATAAAAAAGTTTTTGGTGTAGAGGGTGCAAAAATACTTTTAGAGAAACAACTTGAAGGTATTAAAATGCTTACAGATAGAGGTATTTTAGTAAAAGCAAACTCTGTTTTAATCCCGGGTGTAAATGATAAAGACCTTCCAAATGTAGCTAAAAAACTTAAAGAGATGAATGTTTTCTTACATAACATTATGCCTCTTTTATCAAGTCCTGAATTTGGTACTAAGTTTGGTTTAGACGGTGTTCCTAGTGCAACTGACCAAGAAACTATGGCTGCACAAGAGGCATGTGGAATGGATATGAAACTTATGAGCCATTGTCGTCAATGTCGCGCAGATGCTGTTGGACTTATAGGTGAGGATAAAGGTGATGAGTTTACAAAAGAGGCTTTTGTTGGCATGAGTTTTGAAGCACTTGAAGATAAATACAACATCAAATCTCGTGTTCAAAAACATGAGGCAATCGAGAACTGGCGTACACACCTTGAAGCTGCTAATGAAAGAATCAAAATAGAACAAGCTTCAAAAGAGCAATTAAGCTCAACTGGTGAGACAAAACTTGTAGCTGTTACTACTGCTGGTGAAGGTATGATTAACATGCACTTTGGTTCTGCACAAGAGTTCCTAGTTTACGAAGTTGGCGACAAAGCTATCAAATTTGTAATGCACCGCAAGATAGAGAGTTCATACTCTGGAGCTGACTATGGTGATGATTACAATCCTATAGACGAGATAAAAACTTCTCTTAAAGATGTAGATATACTTCTAACCGCAAAAATAGGTGAATGTCCTATGAATGATTTAAATGAGATAGGACTTATCTGTGATGACTCATTTGCAAACGAGCCTATAGAAAAATCTGCTTTTGAAGCAGTGAAAAAACACTTCAATAACAATGAAAATGAAAAAGAGTTAGGTTAAACCATACTCTTTTTTATTCCCACATGCCAAATATCCCCTATGGAATGAAATCTGTATAAATATCTATATATAAAGATTAGGTGGACAATATGGCTCTAATAAACGACACTACACTAAGAGATGGTGAACAAGCTCCATATGTTGCATTTAATACTAAAGAGAAACTAAGTATTGCACAACTTTTATATGAATCTGGTAGTGATGAACTAGAGGTTGGAATACCAGCCATGGGCTCTAAAGAACAAAGTGATATAAAAGAGATATTAGCTCTTAATCTACCTATTCAAGTTATGAGTTGGAACAGAGCTACTATGAGTGATTTAGATGCATCTTTGGCATGTGGAATTAAGGCAGTTGATCTATCTATCCCTGTGTCTCAAACACTTATAGATGTAAAATTTAACGGCGATAAAGAGAAACTTTTTAGAAACCTAGAAGAGGTAGTTACACATGCCAAACAAGAGGGTCTATTTGTTTGCATAGGTGGAGAGGATTCTAGTAGAGCTGATAATGAGTTTTTAAAAGAAATTATGCAAATGGGTAAATCTTTTGGAGCTGATAGATTTAGATACTGTGACACTATTGGTACACTCACACCTATACAAACTTTCACAAACATATCTTACTTAGCTTCACAAGAACTTTTAGATATTGAGATGCATACACACAACGATTTTGGTATGGCTACAGCAAATTCAATAGCTGGTATAGAAGCTGGAGCAACAAGTGCAAACACTACAGTTATAGGTCTTGGAGAGAGAGCTGGAAATGCATCGTTT
>Ga0209345_10001157_pt1 | contig 32135 bp, 28 predicted proteins | sample Cruoilmetagenom7_FD_187294 | JGI IMG/M metagenome (GOLD analysis project Ga0209345, IMG submission 187294) | Oil polluted marine microbial communities from Coal Oil Point, Santa Barbara, California, USA - Sample 7 (SPAdes) (version 2) | ecosystem: Environmental > Aquatic > Marine > Oil seeps ...
ACACAGCTTCGCTTCCCATTTAAATGATAGTGATGTTGATATACTTGTTATTCAAAGCCTGCTTGGACATTCTTCTTCCCGTAGCACCGAGCCTTATATCCATCCTTCAATGGATAAGATCAGGGAAACCATGGAAAAACTTCCCAGTGTGATGTATATGAAACAGCTTTTGAAAGAGGGCGTTCTGAATTTGAAATTATTCTGATCTGATAATATTATCAATCTCGGTTTTCCTATACTTTTGCCTCAATAATTCCCTTCCCAATTGCGCCTAACCTGGACGTTTACTGCGGGGTCCGGGGAACTCACCAGCGCCGTGCACCAGACTAGGCTTGGAAATCCGCATTTCTTACGGCGTCTGGTGCAGCGCTTGGTTCGCCATAGTCATATGCTAAACTGAAACGCCATTTTTGGCGTAATCTGAAATTAGAGATTTTTCAGATTTCCATTCATCGGGAGTAAATGCCGATGCTTCGATAGGCGCAAAAACTTGATAAATGGCATCGGTCAAGATGTTTATACGTTCCCAGTAACTCTTGTCTGAAAAACTTGAGGAGATGACAACAAGGTCAATATCACTATCCTCGCGGGCAGTACCCTCAGCATGGGAACCAAACAGAATCAGTTGGTCAACTCGAATATTGATGGATTCCAATGCGTTTTTGAATCTCTTGACGGTAGCTAAAACTGTGTCTTGACCCATTTCAATACATCCTTATTTTTTTCGATCATTTCTTTCGTGATCTCTTCAGTGTAGGCCGATTGAATCTTCTCCAAATCATCGGGGTAGCGGGTAGCGACGCTGGCCGTGTTCAGCTTTGTGATAAACTTTTTCAGTTCTTGATCAGGTTTACTACCAATTTTATTCAGAAGATAAATTAGATTATGGGTTTTGGACGGCACCTCATGAAGTTTTTTCGACCTGTGCAGTTGGTCGGAATATGACTTGAATGATCTTTGACGAACCTTCTTGATTCATTTTGAGAAAGATTCTTAGTGAGTGAAGCCAAAAATTGCAGATTGTTTGAGGGAGTTTGCGACCGAGTTATCTGCAATTTAGCGTAACGAATTTAGAATCTTCAAGATGAATCAAGCCGTGAGGAGAAGATTATTCAAGTCATATGCGCTATTGTTGGGTAACTGCACAGCTTGAAAAATTTCTAGTTTTCTTTTCATAAGTATTAGCGGAAGAGCATCCAATATCTGAAGGATTAAAGATTTATCAAAATGGCCAAAGTCGAGAGGAAGTCATACTCCTTAAAGCGTGAACGACACCCCTAAGTAATAGTAATTTACCGTGTGTTCATATTGGTATACGCTCTCATCATCGTTGTTGGAACTGACGTCAACATAACGCCACTGGGAGTAAACCCCCCAATTCCCGGAAAGATCATACCCCAGACGAAGGCTTAGACCCTTCCGGGTCTCCCACTGTTTGTCACCCTTATAGGTACCATCAGAGTCCTGGGCCCTTCTGCCAGTGTAATCGGTCTTCTGAAAGGAATAAGCGAGACTGCATGTGAGGGGAAATAGAACGAAGGCATACGACACATTAGGACGAACCAAATATGCATTGTAGTCATAAAAATCGTTCAGGAATACATCATCTTCCATATTAGGGAAGGTATCAATGCCATCGTAGTAGTTCTGATTGCTCTTGTTGCGTCTTCCGTTCAGGTCCAGGCCCACCCTCAACCTCCCCTCAACTAGGAAGTTATACCAAAACCTGAGGTCAAGGCTGTGAACATAGTCTGTTCGTTCCCTGGAAGTTAGAACACCGTTCGCGTCCACCACCTTCTTATCGTCTAACATCTTGTAGAGAAAATAATAATCCGTGACCCAGGAAAAACCTAATCTCTTAGTCCAACCGTATCTTGCCTTGGCAAGGATACCGTTGTAGTCCCTCTCATCTTCTTCGATCCCGATACCGAAAGCGGTGTCGAGAAGCGAGACAAAGTTGGGATAATCCCTCTCGTAATATTGAACGCCCAACCTAAAAGCGCCATCCGAACCGTTGAAGCCCAGGTCCTTCATCTCAAAGTCCAATCCTCCCCCGGTATCACGATAGTTATAAAGGCCGTCATCCCAATCGCCGCCTTCCACGTCTTTGTTATACGCTCTGGCATGAAAGAAGGAGGTCATGACGGCATAGCGGGATTTCTCTCCAAAGTTGATTCGGAGCATCGGTGTAACGGTATGTATGTTCCTTTCAGTCCTCTCTCTCGGCCCTACTTCATCGGAATAAAAGTCAAGCTCCTTATGGTAACTTCCGCTATACATAAGGTTCAAAAAGGCTCTGTCCTTCAACTGGTATCTTAAGGACAAAAGGGCATTTACGCCACCACCCGAAAGAGTATCCGAACCACTCTGATCCGATAAAGTGTAAAAACCGTCTAATTTTGCCATGAAGACCAGGCGGTCTATGTCCCCCTTCCAATCATCAGGGTACACTATAGGTTCCGGGGGGACAACCTCTTCTTTTCCCTCTATTTCTCCGGCTATTGCTTTTCCTGGAGGTAGTTTCTGTGCCCACAGGGGCTTTAAAATAAAACTCAAGAACAGAACTACCGGTATAACTACCAGCAGCATTGGAGATCTAATAGCAAGGTTTGACCTCATCCTCTCCTCCTTTCGTTATCCTCTTCACTTCCATAACATCCTGGACATTGGGGTATAAACTACATCAATGGGATGTGCGAAGAAATTTCTTTCATCATCGATAACTATCTCCAGGTTGTTGTTTCCGATATCAGGCCCGCAAAAATAACCCTCATTGACCCTCAATGCATCCCATATATCAACGAAGCTCTCCTCTCCATATTCATGAATCTCGCCCCTATTCCCAGGCGTGTCTCCATCACCCACAACAAAAAAAGTCACATTTATCGCGTCCTTTCCATCGCCAAAGACATACCTGAATCCGTCAGGGTTGTCGCCGGAAGCATCTACCGATTCAATCACATATTCCTCATTGCCGGGGTCAATGATTGTATGGTTATAGGTATACTCCAAACCAGCCTCAGAGGTCATCGTTACTTGTTCACAGTTTATGTGCTGCAATAAACTGTATATAGGCCTTTGATCAAACCATCTCTGCTCCTTGAGAGACTCGTTTCCGTCATTCGTGAACCTGACGTACATATAATCCAGCGCAGGCTCCCAACAAGGGCTTAATACAAATCTATTGTCGGACAATGTTATGGTATTCAACCAAAGGTTCCAAGGAAGATCCCTCAGGTCACCCGGCAGGGACCCAGTGACCCTCGTGCTAAAGTCGATAGTGGAGAGGTTCGCATGGTGTCCTTCTCCCCTCATAGTCACATTTAGCATCTGAACCGTCTGTTCATCGGGTCGCAGGATATACTGTTGAGTCCTGACCCAATTTCCCTGCCGGTCCTTCAAGATCCGGCCGGACTGCGCATCGGCCTGCTGCATGAGTAGATCGTCACGGTAACGGATGTCACCATATTCAAGCGCCCATGTTACATCGGACAGCAGGTCCCCCTTCGCAGCCTGTCGACACATCTCGAGCGCCTCCATGTTGACACGATCCTCCTCCACCTGTATGACATAGGCCAAAAAGGGATCATCGTTGATCCAGTCTAGGGCATCTTGATCCAGAAAACATCTTGGGGACCCGTCTTCATCATCGAGACCCATGATCTGTAACCCGAACACGTATGGCCCCGACCATCTGTATCCCCAGCCTTCGTATCCGTCTCCATGGGATGACCCCTCATAACTTAGGGAACCAGGTTTGAACTCACCGTTTAAAACCCTGCCCCGGAGGTTATCATCACCGGCAATGTTATCGTATGCCTTAATAGCGCTTAATTCATCAATGATCATCGGTTTGTCTGCCTGGGAATAGCATCCCTCGGAAACCCCGCAACCGCATATACCAGGGTCTGTCTTTTCGAGATCGTCAGGACAACCATCATTGCAGTCCGCAACTCCATCACTGTCTGAATCAGTATCAAGGACACCGCAACCGCACTGGCCCGGATCCGTCTTTTCAGGATCATTTGGACAGCCGTCGCTAGAATCCGGTATTCCATCACCATCACTATCCTCTGTATGCCTGTCACGTGGGTCGTCTTCAGCATCCAATCTGTTGCCCTCCTCCAGATCGAATACGAGTTCAGTCTTGACCTCAGAATAGGCCTCTGGTTCACCCGGTGCTTTTTTTAAAACCACAATTCGTATTTCTCGGATGAAATCTTCAGCCAACGTAAGGTTTGGATCTTCTTCCAATGCCTTTTCATAGAATCGGATGGCCTCCAAATATTCCTCCCGATCGCTATGGACAATCCCTTCGAAGAGATAGAGTAAGGCCTTGATGTTCTCGGTAAGATATCTTTTCAACTCAACCTCTTTCTCGGGTGAAAGTTCTATTTTTAACTCTTTAATTATCCCAAAGAGGAGGTCCTTTTCCATACGCAACAGTTCATCCGGAAGCCTCCCTCTGCCCTCAGGCCGGCCGAATACTTCTTTTGCCGATACCTTCAACAGGCTGGAACTGAGCTGAAACCCATTGATCTTATCTTTGAGGATAACTCCTCCAACCAGGTGTTCAACACCCAGTAACCTTCCCATTCGAGTGGATATCTCGGGTTTAACCAACCCGGTCCCCCCCGGACTTAGTCTTTCAACAAGCGCCTGGATATTTACCCTTTCCACCAGTTGAATATCCTTTACCTTGTAAAGATCGGTCATGAGCATAATAGTGAGACCCTTCTGAAGGAGATCCAGATCGGGCATCCCCGTCTTGTTATGGAAGTAAAGGACCGCCACGGTATTGGGCGCAGTGATGGTCTTGAGGTTATTTTCTTGTTCCAACGCCTCTTTTGCCCACAATTTTATTTCTTTAGTGACAACTTGTCCGGCCCATGACGGAAATGCCGGCAAAACCCAAATTGCCAAATAAAGCAGAAGCAAACTGAATGACTTCTTCTCCATCTCAACAATCCTCCTTTATAAAAGACTGGAAATAACATTCAACCCCTTTCCTGGGCTATTTTCCTGTTTCCTGACCATTTAATATCTGAAAACCTATAGTTAATCACAGGGTATATTCCCTCCTAGAAGTACCCTACAACAAATCAAGGAGATTATCAAACTGTAAATGAGACCACCTCATCGTTATTGATAAAAAGGCTAATCTTCTTTCTGTCTCACATTAAGAGAAGCGGAGATCTCATGTTTTGTGAGCAAGTGGGTAATCTGTGCTTTGATTCTTCTTGTCTTTTTATACTGATTTGCTATAGTACGCAGATCATTACTACCTTTTATAAACAGATCCTGAAGGAAAGGACAGTTTTACTTGCGCATCCAAGAGAGGTTTTCTATTTGTGGCAGAAATAGAGAAAAATGAAGCCTACTGGCCAGTTGAAGGCCAACGGTTGGATATCAGAGAAATTATAGATGGAATTCCGATGGGAGTTGCTCTTGTCGGTCCCGACTGTCGGATCTATGCCTTTAATCGAGCTATGGAAAGATTGACTGGTTTCAATAGAAAAGAGGCCTATGGGGTTCCCTGCCGTTACATCCTGAGAAGCAGCCTGTGTACCAAAGAATGCCCCGCCAAAAAAGCTCTGGAAAAAGATGAACAAATCAGCGTTGAAGGGGATATCGTTAACAATGCCCGGCAGAAGATACCGGTTATGATCAATATTTCACCACTGAGAGACCTTAATAGAGAATCTATCGGTTTGATTGAAACGATAGAGGATATCTCTCTGGTGAGAGAATTTGATCAAAGGATACACAGTCCATACGAATACCACAATATCATAGGACACAGTCCTCAGATGGAGAAGATGTATAATACCTTGCAGCTCATCTCTCAAACGGATTCTTCGGTTTTAATAACGGGTGAGACGGGTACGGGTAAAGATTTGGTGGCTGAGGCGATCCATTACTCATCAATGCGGGCAAAATGGCCTTTTGTTAAGATCAATTGTGGTGCGCTACCTGAAAATCTTCTGGAGTCTGAGCTATTTGGACACAAACGAGGCGCATTTACCGGAGCGGTAGAAGATAAACCTGGAAGATTCCGTCTGGCGAACAAAGGAACTATCTATCTCACAGAGATAGGCGATCTTCCCTTATCTCTCCAAGTGAAGCTTCTGACATTTCTGGATGATAAGGAATATTTTCCCCTCGGTAGTAATAAACCGGTTAAGTCGGATGCAAGGGTTATTGCAGCAACACATAGGGATTTAGATGAGATGGTAAGGCAGGGAACATTTCGGGAGGACCTTAAGTTTCGATTGAAAGTTATTCGGATAGAACTACCCCCTTTGAGGGAAAGGGGAGATGATATCAGACTGTTGATGAATCATTTTCTGCAGTATTTCGTTAAGAAATTCAACAAACGAATAACCGGATTTTCCTATGATTCTATTCCGATCATGTTAAATTATCCATATCCTGGTAATGTCCGGGAACTAAGAAACATTGTCGAATTTGCCGTTAATCTATGCCAGGATGAGGTAATCCATCACGAACACTTACCCTCGTATTTACATGAACCTGTAATTACAGATCAATTGGTGCCTTCTGATGGGATGGTCTCCTCTTTAGATGTGGCGATTCCCCTTCTCAAGAGAGAATCCCTCAATAAAGCGACTAGCCCTTTCAATTGGGAGAAGGTAGAGAGGCAGATGATTGTGGGGGCCCTTGAGCAATCCAGGGGAAACCGTACAGGTGCGGCAAGACTTCTGGGATGGGGAAGAGCAACCTTTTATCGAAAGATGAAGAAGTATAACCTTGGATAAATGCTGGAATTAACGTATTAAAACGATACGTTAAACATCCCGTATCGTGTCTCAAAACAATATATTATCTATTCTTGACTACTTTAATTCCTTGATATTGCTAAACTATCTATAGATTTTCAGATATTAAATTTCACAAGGCCAGAGGGAGGAAACCGAGTAAGTCGTACATTGTAGTACGTCGTTGAGGGTTCCGACCGATAACGCAGTGAAATTTAATATATGGAAATCTATAAATGGGCATGGAAATTGCCATCAGGGCTGACCATGGCAGAAAAGATCCTCATAACCATCTATGAAGAGGATGTGGCTCCTCGGTTTGATCTTGCCTCGGAGGTCTTCATATCTTCTTTGAATGATAGGGGAGAGATTGCCGAGAGCAGAACAATCGTCCTGGCCTCCGCCTCCCCGGAAGAATTATGCCATATGATTCTCTTGCAGGGTATAACCCACGTAATATGCGGGGGGATTGAAGACGAGTTTTATCAATATCTTAACTGGAAAAAGATCAAGGTTATAGATTCTGTGATTGGCCCTTATGAAAAGATCTTAGAACTTTTCTTAAAAGGCTGTCTCGAGCAAGGAACCAACCTCATGTCTGCAAAAGCAGAAGGGTAAACAATGATTATCCTCATCATGGCTATAACGCCCATGAGATCAATAACCCTCTAGCCAATATAAGGGGGGAGACCATGCACAGATTAAGAGTATTACTCGTTGACGACGAAAAGGAGTTTGTAACCACGCTGTCTGAGAGGATGAATTTGAGGGGCATCGAGACGGAGGTAGCCTTAAATGGAGAGGACGCCCTCGCTATAATTAACGAAAAACCATTTGATATTATCATGTTAGATGTTATGATGCCGGGATTAAGCGGCCTTGATGTCCTTAAGGAGGTTAAGGAAGTATTGCCTGAGATCCCCGTAATCCTGCTTACAGGGCGTGCCTCCACCAGAGAAGGGATCAATGGTATGCATCAGGGCGCCTTTGATTACTTAATGAAACCGATTGATATTGAAGACCTAATGAAGAAGATGGATGAAGCGGTCAAAAGCAGACGCTAAATAATTAAGGGAAAGGATAATATAAGAGGCTCTATCGATTTTACGTCATTCCCCTCTAGTAATACCATCTCACCCTGCAATCAACTGCCCTAAAGTGTATCGAAATGAAACACCACTCATCGCTAAAAACGTATCAAATCGATACGTTTTGTTACATGAAAATTATAACTATTTGTTTTGAAAGAGTTATTATGTTATGGCATGTCTCTTGCTTTTACATGGGGACAGACATAGTGTTGGTATTAACCTAAAGAAAAGGAGGTTCATCATGAGAAACCTAGGGGAGAAGTTTTGAGTTGAAGGTTATGCTGGTAGGCAACGATACCACGTTTATGGAAAATCTCTCTGAGAAGATCCAGGGACGGGGCCTTAAGGTGTTTACCGCCAATAGCGCAGAGGAAACCCTTAACACATTGATAAGGGAGAAGATTGATGTAATCGTACTCAACATGAAAGAGCTTCAGATGGGTGGAATTCACATCCTATCTCGCATCAAAGAGGTAAGACCGTTCACAGAGGTGGTTATGCTCACAACCCCCTCTGTTATTCATTTGTCTATCGAGGGTATGAAGCTAGGCGCATTCGATGACATCCTTCTACCGCCGGATGTAGGTGATCTCCTAAGAATAATCAGAGAGGCAGGCATCAAAAAGAAGGAGAAGGGGCTTTGAACTATGTGGAAAAACAGGAACCCGATGTCATGGTTCTTGACCTTAAGATGCCTTCAGGAGAAAAGTCGACAAGTATATGACCGCTGTAACCTTTGCAGAGGCGGGATATGCTGGTGATGCCAAAATAATTCTTGATGAAATATGACTGTTTGATTCACACCATCCACGGAGGAGCATACCATGGAGAAAACGAAAGTGAAAGATTTAATGTTACAATTGGAAGAGTATGCAACAGTTCATGAGCAGAGTTCCCTTTTTGATGCCATTTGCGCTCTGGAAGAGGCACAAGAGGCATTCGATGTTATTCGGGATAAGCATCGCGCCATCCTGGTCTATGATGATAACAATAAGATAGTAGGCAAATTGAGCCAATGGGATGTAATCAAAAGTCTTGAACCAAAATACGAATTTTTTGGAGATATAAGATCCATCTCCCTCTCAGGGCTCAGCCCTGAATTTGTTAAATCGATGGTGGAGAAAAGAAACCTATGGCAAGGTGATCTGGATGATATATGCAACAGGGTTGCCGACAAGAGTGTTAAGGATGCGATGTATAGACCCACAGAAGGCGAAATGATTGAAGAGGATGCAACCCTTGGCGAGGCGTTGCATATCCTTGTTGTAGGTCATCATCAATCCCTTCTCGTAACCAGAAGCGAAGAGATCGTTGGTATTTTACGTTTGGTGGACGTATTCAAACTGTTGCGTGAAAGAATCAAGATGTGTAAAGTTTAAGGGAGGAGTTCATATGGAGCACATTGACCACGATGCTGGCGGAGGTGGAATATTAGAAAATAAGTTGCTGTGGATAATCGTAGGAGGGGCTATCTTTTCCATCATTGCCTTCATAGTCCCCACCCCTCAGAGCATGATAGAATTAGTAAAAAACCAGGGCTTTGGAGAGAAGATGATAGAGTGGCATGTAGCCACAGATATGACAAATGCTGCATGGAAGATGAAGCTGGTTTTGGCAATGATCCCTATGGCCATAATCTATTTTGCTACCGAGGCACTACCGATAGGTCTTGTGGGGATCCTCATGCCGATATTTGCATATTTTTTTGGACTATTACCTAGCAAGGAGATAGGCAAGACCTTTGCTGGTGATGCCCCTCTCTTTTTGTTGGGCGTACTTGCTATGGGTGTCACGGTTATAGACGTAGGCCTTCACAAGAGGCTTGCAACCTGGATTTTGGGATGGACCAAGGGGTTTGTTGTGCCGATTGTGGTTCTATGCATGTCTATGTCCGTAATAGGGGCTTTCATCTCCGCCCATGCTATGGCCGCGTTTATGGCTCCTGTTATGGCGGCGGTCTATATGGGAGCTGTGATGGCAAGAAGTCCTGAGGGAACCACTGAGCATGATCCGGAGCTTGCCAAACTTCTACTCCTTTCCCTCTGTTTTGCCCTCAATGTGGGTGGTGTTGGTTCACCGGCAGCCGGTGGACGTAATGTGATAATGATGGGCTTCTGGTCTGAATACGATGTTCCCATGAGTTTTGGCCGATGGATGATGTATGGTCTTCCTCTTTCCCCTGTGTTAGGATTGGCTGTGGCGGGGTATATGTTATTTATTTTCAGAAAGGTCAAAACAAAGGACCTCACTCCGGGTCTTGTGGCAATAAAAGAAGAGACAAGAAGGATGGGACCTATGAGTTATGCTGAAAAGGTGACCTTCGGCATGATGCTCTTGATACTTTTTTTGTGGATATTTGGGGGGCACGGACTCGGTCTGGGCGGACCTGCGTTACTGGCCCTTCTTATCCCTGTCCTTTTCAGGATATCCGATTGGAGAAAAATATTGGGGGGGGTATCCTGGGATGCATGGTTTATGTACTGCGGGGCACTTACTCTGGGCTCCCTTTTAAAGGAATCCGGAGCAGCTTTATGGTTGGCTCAGATATTTTTAGAGAACCTAACGAAATTAGGTCTTGGAAGCGGCCTGGGGTTGTGGGTAGGAATGAGTTTTTTCTCTGGTCTTATAACAAACTTTATGTCGGATGCAGGTACTACTGCCTTACTTGGACCTATAGCAATTCCAATGGGCATTATGACCGGTGTACCCGGTGAGCCATGGGCAGTTGGCCTGGCTACTGCTTTTGCTACATCCTTTGCACACTTCTTGATCGTAGGCACACCCAACAATGCCATAGTTTACGGACTCGGTGTCTATCCTGATACGGGCAAGAGGATAATCAGTCCCTTTGACTTCGTCAAATACGGGTTTGCCCTGTGGCTTATCTCGCTGGTCATTACATGGGTGTTGGGCTTTGTTTTTGTGTTTAATGTAGTGGGGTTTCCGGAAGGTATCACCGAGACAGCAAAAGCTGTGCTTGAAGCCACTGCTAAATAAAGGTATACTAAGGGACGGGGATGACTTGAGGAAGTTATTTCGTCCCTGTCCCTAAATGAGGAGAAGCTTATGAATATAAGAATACTATTGGTGGATGATGAGGAGAGTTTCGTAGATACGCTCGCCGAACGATTGAGAAATCGAGATTTCCATGTGACCACAGCCCTGAACGGTGAAGATGCATTGGAGAAGGTCAAAGAATACAACTTTGATGTTGTTGTTATCGATGTCTTGATGCCGGGTCTTAGTGGGGTTGAAGTCCTAAGAGAGATGAAGAAAATAAAACCACTTACAGAAGCGATAATGCTCACCGGCCACGCAACAGTCGAAACCGCCATAGAGGGTATGAAGCTTGGTGCGTATGACTACTTGATGAAACCATGTGATATAGACGTCTTAGTGGAAAAAATAAACAAGACTTACGAACGTAAGGCAGGGCAGGATGAAAGGATAAGAAATGCCTTAGCGGAGCGGTTAAGTACCTCGCCTATGAGTGTGCTGGAAGAATGAAAGCTAAACCAGACAAGGATCATCGATACTATAGAGCCCTTATGAGAAAGATCGTGGTATTGATGATTTGTATCTCAATTATTCCCTTCGTTTCTATAGGGGGGGTAACCATTTATTATTACACTCAGTCTTCAAAGGATAATACTATTGTATATCTGGAATCCATTGTAAATAAGCACAAAATTTACATAGACAACTTCTTGAATGAAAAATTGGCTGATATTCAGACACTTTCAGATTCGTTAACCATCGAAGAACTTCTTGACGATTCCCTTTTGCAAAAGAGGCTTGAAATATTACAAAAGAGGTACAGGGATTTTGTCGATCTCGGAATTGTAGATAAGAGGGGTTACCAGCAGGCCTATGCTGGTCCATTTAAACTTGAAGATGCGAGGTATTCCGATTCTGATTGGTTCAGAAAGGCTATGAAACAGGACTTTTTTGTCAGTGATGTCTTTCTCGGTCTTCGGGGATTGCCCCACTTTATAATAGCGATAAATAAGAGAGACGATGAGGGGAAGGTTTGGATAATAAGGTCTACTATAGATATTGAAAGATTCACCTCTCTGGTTGAGAACATAACTATAGGCAAGACCGGTCATGCCTTTATCTTGAACCGAAATGGAGACTTTCAAACAAAACCGAGATTTAGAAGAGGTGAAAATTTCCCTTCTGTTAATGAGTTTATAAACAAACTCTCCTCCAGTACCGAGGTTTCAATTATTGAGAATAAAAAGAAATCGGGCCAAAGGGTAATCTATGCTATTTCCTATCTCAAAGATGAGAAATGGTTGTTGGTCTGTCAACAGGATTCTGCAGATGCCTTTTCATCCCTCTATTACGTGAGGAGATTGGTTGTGTTGATCTCTTTTGTGAGTTTCTTTTCTGTTCTGATTATCAGTTTTTTCCTGGCTAAGAGGCTGGTGGGTCGAATGGAGACGGCTGACCTGGAGAGGGCTAAGATGCACGAACAGGTTATAGAGACAGGAAAACTCGCATCCATAGGAGAACTGGCGGCAGGCATCGCCCATGAGGTGAATAATCCAGTGGCCATTATGGTGGAAGAGGCAGGATGGATAGAAGATCTTTTAGAAGAAGAAGAGTTTCACAAGAGCGATAACCTTGATGAGTTTAAACGTGCCTTGAAACAAGTGAGGGCTCAAGGGGCACGCTGCAAGCAGATTACACACAAATTATTGAGCTTCGCACGGAAAACTCACTCACAACTATCTGATCTTCAGTTGAATGAGTTGATCGAAGAAGTGGTCGGGCTTTGCCAAAGGACTGCGAGGTACAGCAACATAAAGATAGAGACTGAGCTTCATTCTTGTCTTCCCGCTATAACAGCATCACCCTCAGAGATTCAGCAAGTTCTTCTCAATTTAGTAAATAATGCCATCGACGCCATCGGTAAAAAAGGCGGGACGGTTAAGATAAGTACAGGCATGGATAATCGTTGTGCGGTTATTGACGTCTCCGATACAGGGTGCGGGATACATGAAGCCTATGTTCAGAGGATTTTTGACCCATTCTTTACAACAAAGCCGGTAGGCAAAGGAACAGGACTCGGGTTATCCATTTGTTATGGGATAATTGACAAGATGGGAGGAAGTATCAGTGTAAATAGCGCGGTAGGAAAGGGTACAACCTTTCATGTCCAGATACCTATAAGCCAAAGGGAGAATAAGGTATAAAAAGGCAGGAAGTATCGGAGAGGTGTGACTGGTATAGATCGAAGGGGAGGATTATACAATGACAATGACAATGACAAGTATAATGCTGGTTGATGACGAGGTGCCGTTTGTAGAGACCATGACTAAGCGTTTAGCCAAGAGGGGTTTCAGCGTAGTTGGAGCATTCAGCGGGTATGAGGCGATGGAGAAGCTCGAATCGGACAGGATGATTGATGTCGTCATACTCGATGTGAAGATGCCGGGTATGGATGGGATCAATGCCCTGAAAGAGATAAAAGGGAAATTCCCACTAGTAGAGGTCATAATGCTTACAGGCCATGCAACTGTGGAGTCGGCCATTGATGGGATGAAGCTGGGTGCGTTTGATTATCTGATGAAACCATGTGATATGGCTCAGCTTCTATCTAAGATTCAAGAGGCAAAGGATAAGAAGATCGCACACGAAGAAAAGATCCGTGAAGCGAAGATAAAGGAACTCTCTTCTAAATTTGATTAGTGGTTTACAACAATGACTGATACAGGAACAAATCAAATGGATTGTATTAAACTTCTGTTGGTGGATGATGAAGAGGGTTATGTAAGCGTTTTGTCCAAAAGGTTATTAAAGAGGAATATAGATGTGACGGCTACATTGAGCGCCCTGGACGCTATTAAGATCATGAGGAAGAAGGACTTCGACGTGGCTGTTTTAGACCTGAAGATGGGAGACATGGATGGTATTGAGGCCCTCAAAATATTTAAGAAGCTCTATCCGCCAATGGAGGTAATTATGCTTACCGGCCATGGTTCGCAAAAGGCAGCAAGAGAGGGACTGGCACTGGGAGCATTTGACTACCTTACCAAACCATGCGATCTGGAGGAGTTATTGGCCAAGATTAAGTATGCTTACCTTAAGAAATATTCTTTAAATCCGAAATACTGAACAAATAGGTAGTGACGAATCAGTAAGGGACGGGGCCGAAATAACTTCCTCAAGTTGGCGCTCAGATTCAGGTTAGATTTGTTCGATCTGAAAACGCAAAACCGCAGGAATAGTCGAACTATTTTGAGGATTTTGTGTTTGAAGATCGGGCAAAGATGGCCTGAAGATGAGATGCACAAATGGGGAAGTTATTTCGGCCTCGTCCCTAAGGGGATAGATGGAAAACATAAGGCTTCTTCTGGTCGATGACGAAGGTGATTTCAGGCGACCAGTGGCTAAACGTTTACAGAAAAGGGGAATTATCCCTGCACAGGCAGGCAGTGGCGAAGAGGCTCTGTCCATTCTAACTGAAAGGCCCTTTGACGTAGTAGTTTTGGATGTAACAATGCCGGGGATAGATGGTATAGAGACCTTATGCTGTATTAAGGAGAGATATCCCCGTATAGAAGTTATCCTATTGACAGGTCATGCAACCGCTCAGGATGGGGTTGCCGGCATTAAATTGGGCGCCTTCGATTACCTCGGCAAGCCTATAGAATTTGAACATCTTCTGAGCAAGATTGGACAGGCCTACGAAAAAATCTTCAAAGATGAAGAGATAGCTAGGGAGGCCGAATTCAGGGCCAAGATGGAACAGCAGATGATTGTCACGGAGAGGCTGGCCTCACTGGGAACCCTGGCGGCCGGGGTTGCCCATGAAATAAATAACCCCTTAGCTATTATTGGGGAATCGGCCGGCTGGATGATGCTTCTATTAAAGAAAAAAGAATTGGTGAATATGCCTCTGAGGGAAAGTTTTGAGATGGCACTGGAAAAGATAGAAAGAAGTAAAGAAAGGGCAAGGAAGATAACCCACCAACTTTTAGGCTTTGCCAGGAAAACAGACTCAGTCCTAAAAGAAGTGAACCTGAAAGAACTGGTAGAGGAAGTGATACAATTAGCAGGAGGGGAAGCCATCAACAAAGGAATTGAACTCATTAAGGAGTTTAAGACAGAGGTGACAACCATCTGGAGCGATCCATACCAATTGAGGCAAGTCCTGATTAACCTGGTTACCAATGCTATTCAGGCCACAGATTCAGGAGGGAAAGTGACTATCTCCATAGAAGGTACGATGGATGAAGTGATCCTGACGGTACGAGACACAGGACAAGGGATACCCAAAGAAAACCTGGGAAGGATATTTGAACCTTTCTTCAGCACCAAACCTACCGGTGAGGGAACGGGTTTGGGCCTATCCGTAAGTCGCGGTATCATCGAAAAACTTGGCGGAAAGATCGAGGTGGATAGCCGGCTCGGTCACGGGGCCACCTTTCGGGTGAGTGTCCCAGGGTATCATAAGGTGAGCGAGGAAGAAACCAATAGCAAAAGCTGGATGGACAAGTTTAAGGTTAAGCATTTGGAGGGTATAAATAATCATGATTAAGATACCAGCCAAGGTGTTAGTCGTAGATGACGAGAAAGACTTTGTTGAAATGTTTTCCTTGAGGTTAAAGGAGATTGGGATACCCGTTATGGCTGCTTATAGCGGTCAGGAATGCATGGATGTTCTCACTAAGAGTGATATAGATGTTGTGATTCTGGACATTAAGATGCCTGGTATGGATGGGATTGAAGCCCTGCGAGAAATCAAAAAACAGTATCCCCTTGTGGAAGTTATTCTTTTAACAGGTCATGGCGCTGTAGATACTGCTGTTGAAGGTATGAAACTCGGCGCTTTCGATTACCTTAACAAGCCGGCCGATTTTGATGATCTGGTACATAAGCTTCAAGAGGCAAGAAAAAGAAAGGCAGAGCAGGAAGAGCGAATCCGAAAGGCCGAAGAGCAGACCCTTTTGAGGAGGAGTGGCGGGTTTTGAAGTAAACAAGTATCTCCATACATTGTCCTTCCGTACAGATTTAGCGTCATATTTGAAACATCCATAACCTACCGATATTCGGGCAAGATTCTGTCGCTGTTGCCTTTATGCCGGAATTCATACACAACTTGCTCGGCGAGAATCAAGGTTTCCTCCCTTAGACCATTTTTGCCGGTCACATATCTATCCAATGTGTTTGACATTTTTTAATATCTTCGTCTTCCTTGACCTTACGAAAACTATCTCGTTTTTGGATGGACACTAATTAACCCATGCTGTATTCGAATCTTGCGGAAAGGAGGAATGTATGTTTTTCAAAAACAAGATATTTCAGCTTTGCCTTGCTCTCACACTTGGCGCTATAGTTATGCTACTACCCAGACCTGAGGGGACAAAGTTTTGGATAGGCGGTGATGATGATCAAAGGTTCTTTCAGCATATAAGCGGAGACTTTAGGTTATCTGTACCGTCTGATAAGAATACCAAAGGGTATACTGTAGAAATTATAGATCAAGAAAGCGAAAGGTCTTCGTTAAGTTACTTGCAAAAAGAGGCTGTTAAGCTGAACATGCCCCATGTGAAAATCGACTATGTAAATGGTCTTTCGCCACGAGGGAAGAGGTTTTTGGCGGTACTGGCGGTCTTGATTTTCCTTTTCATGGTAGAACCCATACCGCTTGAAATCACGGCTATATTCATCGGGGTACTTCTTGTCCTAATGGGCGTTGCCGACGTCAAAGAGGCATGGGCGCCCTATATGCACCCTGTCGTCCTATTTATAATGTGCTGCTTGATCTTTGCCATATCTCTTGACAAGGCAGGCCTTACAAAGAGGCTTGGCTACTTTGTCATAAAGAGGGCGGGAACGAATGTCACCAAGTTCACCTTCATCCTTGCTATAGGTCTTGGGATCTCGTCATCCTTTATGCACGATGCAGCGGCATGTGCCATAGGGATCGTTACCATGTTGCCTCTCATGAGGGCTGCCGGGATTGAACCTTACAGTAAAACGGGGAACTTCATGATGCTTTCCGTTCCCTTTGCCTGTTCCTGCGGTGGAATGGGCACCCTTGTGGGGGGTGGTCGCTGTATGGTCGCTGCTGCTTTTCTAAAAGAGTTCACCGGAATTGAGATCACCTTTTTCGACTGGATAATATACGCAATGCCTGCAGCCATTATAACCGTGCCCATAGCCGTATTAGTGGTTTACCTTGTGTTTCGCCCTGATCCGAATATTGAGCTCCCTAAATTTGACGAGGAGCTCGGCCCGTGGACTGCTAAGGAAAAGATGGCGGTGCTCATCATCGGTCTCACCTTCCTGACCTGGTTAACCAAAGGGTTTCACGGTATACATTACTCCATTACAGGTATGGTCGGTGTGGGCGCCCTGGTACTCTTCGATATCTTGAACTGGGAGGATATCCATGCCAATCTGGAGTGGGGGACTGCACTCTTCATATTTGGGGGTGGTATCTCCCTCGGTTTGGCCATGGGGTACTCCGGAGCAGCTAATTATTTTGCCAATGTCTTCTTCCCTCTGGTTAAAGGTAGTGGCTGGTTGCTCCTCTTTCTAGGAGTGGGAATATTTGGCGCCCTTGTGACGAATGCGATGGCTAATGTTGCCGCTGCGGCGTTAATATTGCCGATTGTCATACCTATAGCTCAGTTGGAGGGCGTTGATCCCACAGTCATGGCCTTGTGCCTGGGGATGGCCACCTCTTTTGCCTTGCTACTGGTTATCGGATGCCCGCCGAATGCTATCGCATACAGTTACCATTACTTCAAGGCAGTCCAGCTTACAAAGGCCGGGGCTGTGGCCACGCCTATCCTGCTTTGTGTTTTGATTTTGGTAGCAGGTATCTGGTGGAAGATACTAGGGCTTGTTTAAACAATGTCAGCAGTTGATTTATTAAGAGTGCCGGATGTCATGATATAGATTTTCAGATATTAAATTTCACAAGGCCAGAGGGAGGAATCCGAGTAAGTCATACATTGTAGTACGTCGTCGAGGATTCCGACCGATAACGCAGTGAAATTTGATATATGGAAATCTATAGATGATGAAAGAGTAAGAAAAGCTGAAAAATAAAGGCAGTCAAGGGAAATAATCTTAACCGCCTTTTATCGGTGATCGTCTTACGCCGGCTTGAAAATCATAAGCCAGACCTGGCATAGTGCTATGCTTATCAGCATATAAGGGAATGCGGTTTTCATAAAGCCGAGGAACGATATTTTATAGCCCTGGGACTCGGCAATACCCATGGTAACAACATTTGCAGATGCGCCTATTATGGTGCCGTTTCCTCCAAAACAAGCACCCAGGGCCAGTGCCCACCATAGAGTATTTTCCCCGCCAGGCAGGATTTCCTTAGAGAGATAGGCCACAATGGGAAGCATAGTCGCAGTAAAGGGGATATTATCTACAAAGGAGGACATAATCGCCGATACCCAGAGAATCAATGTCATGGCTATCAATAAGTTGCCGCCGGAAAGATCCATGATTTTGTCCGCAATAAGGGCCAGGAGACCGGTCTCTTCTACGGCCCCCACGAGGATAAAAAGGAAAATGAAAAACATAAGGGTGGGCCACTCGATATCCTTCTCAAACAGGTGGAGCAGGTCCACTTTTTTCGTAACAATTCCGACACTAAGAAGGATGCTTGCGCCGGTCAATGCTGCAACGCTGACTTCCATGTGCCAATAACCGTGCGTCAGGAAAAGGAAAACTGTAAAGCCAAGGATAATGAGCCCATAGGTAAGCAACACATGATCATATATTTTGTATTTTTCTTTTAATTGGGCAGTAAATTCCTCCACATCTCCAACTAGTTCCTGCGATTTGGCATAATCTCGTCCCCATACCAGTTTTGTGTAAATGAACAAGATAATTAGTCCTACCACACAAACAAGGGCCAAGGCGAAGACAAAGTGCATAAAACTGAGGCCTGCATAGGAACCGATCATTATATTAGGAGGATCTCCGATGAGGGTGGCGGTGCCTCCGACGTTTGAGGCCAGTACGAGAGGAATGAGCAGGTAAATGGGGTTAAGCTTACAGGAGACAGCAATCTCAATAGCTACACCGGTGAGGAGCAGCATCGTGGTTACATTATCCAGAAAAGCCGACGAAATAGCAGTAAAGACCATCAGGAGAATCGTCAGGATAAAAACATTTCCCCTGGCAAATTTGTATGCAATATACGCAAACCACTGAAATACACCGGTGTTTTTGAGAACACCGACAATGATCATCATGCCCATCAGCAGAAAAATGACGTTCATATCGATGGCGCCTATGGCCTGTTCAAAAGAGAAGATACGAAGGGCTGGGTTGATGGTCCCGATTGTGTAAGAAAGACACATCAAAACGGCCGCTCCAATCATTGCCGCTAATGTCCTGTGGAGAAGCTCAAAGGAGATAAGCGCGTATGCAAGGATAAATACAATGGTTGTAACCCAGAAGGCAGAGTCTAGGACACGCTCTAGGGAGAATGTCTTGGAAGTTAAATAGTGTTTTCCTTCTTTTGCGAACTTATTTCCCTTGATGTCGGTTCTCTTGGTCTTAAAGCTGGTCTTTTGAACTTCGATGCCGATGGAGGCGGTTTCCATGGTTCCATCTTCGATCATAAATTCAATAACGTATTGTCCATTATGAGCTGACTTCTCCAGGGCCATATCATGGCCGTTCACGCTTATCTCGACTGCAGCTTCACCGATTGGTTCTTTATGAGAATCGAGTATTGTGCCTGAAATGGTAACGTAGTCACCGCCGGGAATATGCTTCATTCTTGAGTTCCCTGCGGAGCCGTGTCCCGCTGATGCTAAGGGTGTCCATAGAGAAAAAATCACTATTGCAATAACCACTATTGCAATAACATGTGTCAATGTAATAAGCCTACGCATGATAATGCTCCTCTTTATTTTGATTTGGAAAACCCTGTCCGGCTGCTTGACTGCTGATAGCTTTTACAATCCGCCTCTCATTTGACAAAACCATTTCCGGGTGATAAGATTTCCTTCTTAGACTAGTTGATCAGAAATTTTGAAACTCATTTAATTTATGCCTTTAAGCCATTGTCATTTGTAACTCATAATTGAGTTTCAAAATTTCTGTTGATATATTTACAGAATAAGGAACAGAACATAATAATCCGTTTCTAAGACCGGAGCAAACAAGATCATACCTATGGAAATTCAGACCTTTTATATCCGTTCCGTAATGGTCCAGAACATCATTATGGGCATTATCGCAGCCATAATTGTTACGCTTTTGATTCACTCCTTGTGGAAACGGAAGTGTGGCCACTCAATCCTTGTCATCATCTGGGGACTGGTTGCCTTGTGGTTTTTTAACGGACCCCTATGGGGGTTCAGCGCTGTGACCGTCAACCCAAAGGGTCTTGAAATTCATTACGGATTTTTGTCGGTTTTCAGGAACACCACTCTGCCCGTTCACACTAAGTGGAAGATACGCAGATACTTGGGTGGCATCAGAAAACTCAATAACCTCTATTTTTTTCAGTTATCCAATCATCAGAGCCTTAAAGTACGTGGAATGGAAAAACTTGAGGTGCTTCATGCCCTTGGGGCATCTATTAACTACCTTAACGGCGAAAATATGGGTGATATGGAAGAACGCCCCGTAAATATGTGAGCTTCTGTGAAGTTTGCCCATATACCCGGTTTACAATGGAATGTTGAACTCCGGATCAAGGATCTCCAGTAGTTCTTTAAAAATAGCCAGAAAAGTTATCACACCGACAACTTTATCGTTACGAACGACCAACGGTCGCCTAATATTTTCTTTGAACATGACGTATATGGCCTGATTTATGCTATCCTCTTCTTTCAGCAGCGGATGTACAGGGGACATGATATCTTTCACATTGGCGTTTTGCACATGACTTACAAGGTCGATAAAGGAGCTTTTATGCCAATCGAAATACTTCTGAAATTCGCCCACATCATGAGCGACCTCCAATGCCCGTGAAGATAGCATCGAATAAAACGCCCGTGAATGTGAGGGATGCCTTACGTGTTTGGGGACCAGCCCCCTGATGATGTCATATCCTGCCAACTTGCCGATTATCTTTCCATCTTCATCCATCACAAACAGCGTCCTTCGTGTTTTTCCCCTGTTTTCTGACTTGGCAAGCTCATCATTCTTTTTCAAGATGCGAAGCGCCCCGTAAAGTTTTTCCTTGGAGTTGATTATAGTGTATTCTTCGATAGGGTGCATGATGTCCCCCACCCTCTTTGTATATTCCATTTCTATCTTCTCCTTTGACAGCCGTTTTTGAAAACTGTAAAACCCGTTTCATTCATCCTGTCTCACTATGACCGCCTAAATAAGTTAGCTCATCGCGGGTTAGAGACGGGGACGAAATAACTTCCTCAAGTTGGCGTTCAGATTTAGGTTGGATTTGTTCGATCTGAAAACGCAAAACCTCAGGAATAGTGAACTATTTCGAGGATTTTGTGTTTGAAGATCGGGCAAATATGGCCTGAAGATGAGATGCACAAATGGGAAAGTTATTTCGTCCCCGTCCCTTAGTGTGGGCCCCTCTATCTCCCGGATTCTCACAAGTGAGTTGTGGTAGGCTGACACTTGTAACTTCTCAATAAGTCAGGGGTGATTAACGATATCTAAGCGGAGTGAGGCGCTCTTGTGAACGACATCGTGAATTTTGTGAGGCAAGTATTCAGAGCGTTCGGCGTTAAGAAATTCAAAGTGTTTGAGGGTGTTAGCCCGAGTTCTTTGAATTTTAGCCGGACGTCTTGAATACGCCCAAAATTCACATAAGGAGTGAACAAGAGCGCCCCACTCCGCGGCCTATACCCCGACTTTTTGAGAAGTTACGGACACTTACCTCAACCTACGGTAAATACTGAGTAATTGTGTTTGTGGTAATAATTAGGGAACGTCATAGTATGGAGAATCCAGACTATTTTTCCCAATTAATTAAAGCAAGAAGTATGCCGAACGGTGTTGGTTTTTGACCTGAATAAAAGCAGATAAGTTCCTAAGAAAGAATCTCCACAACGCCTGTCTCTAAATGATAATAAGCGGCAACTATTTTCAATTTGTGGGTGTTTACCAAATCAGAAAAGACTGAACCATTTCTCTCCAGGTTCCGACTAGCCATTTTTGCGTTAATCTTGGCGGCATTATTTACTAAGTTACCAGGCCGGCGTCTCGCTTTATCAACAGACGGCCGGAGAATTGTATACAGAGTTGACTGGTTTTCTTCTGATTTATCACTTGCGACAGTAGCCGTGATTGCACCACATTGGGAATGGCCCAGCACCATAACCAGAGGGGTATGTAAGTGTGTTGCCGCATATTCGATACTCTCCATAACTACCTCGGAAACGACATTGCCGGCAACTCTTACGACAAACAAATCGCCCAGTCCCTGATCAAAAATTATTTCGGGGGGCACCCTGGAATCGGCACAGCCCAGGATTACGGCAAAAGGACGTTGCCCATCGATTAACTCCGCCCGACGTTCGGGCATTTGATTGGGGTGTATCTGCTTTGCCGTTACATACCTCCGGTTGCCTGCCATCAATCTGTCTATCGCTTTATCTCCAGTGAGATTCTCTGTTCTTGGATAGTGCATAATGTCCCTCATAAGCTGAAGTTCAAAAGTTATTTCGGCCTCGTCCCTTACCTTTGATACCCCCATGCAAAAGCGCTCTTTTGGTTAGTCTTCTTGTAAAACGGACCGGGGCGAGGCTATGATCCTTTGCACCTTCGCCTCCCGGATGCGTTCTTCGTGTTCGTATTTTCTTTGTTGGGCCATATCAATTTTGGCGACCAGCTCCTCCGTATTACACGGTTTCATGAGGTAGTCGAGGGCCCCGAGCTTCATCCCTTCAATGCCCGTTTCTACAGTGGCATTTCCGGTCAACATGATAACCTCCGTTAGCGGCTTCACCTTCTTTATTTCACGAAGGGTTTCTAGCCCACTCAAGCCGGGCATCAGCACATCCAGGATAACTACATCGTAGTTATAACCCTTTACTTTCTCCAGGGCATCTTCGCCACTTATAGATGTGCCCACATCATAGTCACGAATAGTCAGGCGCTCGGAGAGTGATTCTACGAATTCCTTCTCGTCATCTACTAACAATACCCGCGTTTTCATCTTTATGTATCCTTTATAAATGGTTGTATAGATTTTCAGATATTAAATTTCACAAGGCCAGAGGGAGAAATCCGAGTAAGTCGTACATTGGAGTACGTCGTCGAGGATTCCGACCGATAACGCAGTGAAATTTGATATATGGAAATCTATAGTATTAGGTTTTAAAGAGTTATAGGGATTGCCCCCCTCATGTCTCGGGCCAGGTAATGACAATTTCTCCAGCATTGTCATCCACCGTAAGTTCGGCTTTGAGGAGAGATAGCAACGCCTTTTCCCGTTCTGAGGGAAATTCATCTATTGATATCCCTGTCAGGCCTTTAAGGTGAGTGAACCTGATCCTTGCACACCCTTCCGTCTCTTCAGTAATGATGCCTATGGCTTTTCCATTATCGACCGTATCCATGGCAAAATCCAGGCATAGCCAGATGAGGCTTTGCAAGAAAAATGGGTTTGTCGTAATCTTTACAGGGCCGGTGGATGGACTCGGTTCCGGCGACACACCTCGGCTGGAGGCCGATCGGTGAGAAAGCTCAACCATAAACGCCACGATTTCAACCAAGTCGACACTCATCGCAAAATTATCGACACTGTGGGCAAACCGGTTGAGTCTCTTTACAATTCCATCCGCTCGTTGAATTTGCTTTAAAACTTTTCCAGCCAGTGTCTTGAACAGTTCCGTGTTGATTGGCTTCCCATTTTCGAGCATGCGTGTATAATCTTCTAGAAGACCGGCATTTTCATTCATAATGGCCAAGACGTTTTTGATTTCATGTGAGATAGAGGCAGATACTTTCCCGAAGAATTGCAGACCTGTCTCGCCTATTATATCGCTTTTGCTGCTCATAACATATCCCTTTACTTTCTTAACACATCGTTTATTTTTTTTATAAGTGTCTTAATACTAACCGGCTTAGGAAGATAGTACTCAGGGCCTGCCTCTGCCGAACCAGCCTTGAAATTATCTTCCGAACCATGGCCGGTCATGAAGATAAATTTCATGTCAGGGCACTTTACCGCTAACTTTTTTTTTATCTCGATCCCGCTGATTTTAGGGATCTTGACGTCCAACACGGCGAGGTCATAATTTTCGGTATCCACTCGTTTCAGTGCGTCTTCTCCTGTGGTTACCCAGTCCGCGTCTATTTCTCTGAGAGATAGCCTCTCTGCCAAAGTAGAAACCAGTTCCTCTTCATCATCTACCAGGAGTATTTTCATCCGTTTGACTCCTCGTTCTTTATGTGAAGCGGCAAAGTTATGAAGAAACTCGTTCCCTTGCCTACTTCGCTATGCACGCTGATAGTACCACCGATTTTTTTAACAAGACCATAGGTAATGAATAGGCCAAGACCGGTTCCGCCCTGTTTTGTTTTCGTGGAGAAATATGGCTCGAAGACTCGTTTAACGTCTGATTGAGGGATGCCGGATCCATCATCAGCAACAGTTACCGAAACATGATTCAAATCCTGTTGTCTGACTGTTATTTCCAGATGCCCCTCATCACTCATAGCCGCAAACGCATTGTTGAAAAGATTCAAAAAGATCTCCTGTAAACTGCCGCGGTCGTTTTCCAATTGAGGAATGTCCGCAGGTGCGTCCACAGATACTGCAATAGACCTGTACTCAGCCTCTTTGCTGAGAAACCCAAAGACTTCATTTATAACCTCCTCCAGGTTGAGGAGCTGGATATTCAATTCCATGCCCCGCGTAAAACTCAAAAGGCGTCTTGTAATAGCAGCACACCGTTCAACAGAATAAATAACCGAATCGACAAGATCCACCAGTTTTTTGTCTTTGACGTATCCCTCCCTGAGAATGAACAGATCCTTGATGAGCCCTGCTTTCTCATTGATAATAGCAAGGGGGTTATTGATCTCGTGTGCCACGCTCGCTGCCAACCGTCCAATGGATGCCATCTTGTTCGAGTATTCCACTTCATGTAGTGTCATAACCCTCTGTCGGTCAGCCACATAGATACTCTCCACCAGGTACGTGACTACCCCTAAAGTTACAACTAATATGATGAAAATGCTGATTGTCAGAAAAAGGATTAGCACCAAACGGGTTCTGTACCAGGGCTTCATTAGTTCGCCCTTGTGCTTTATGATCATCAGGATAAAGGGTGTCTGTGTAAGATAGGCGTAGCCTACAATAAGCGCTTTCCCATTAAGGTCTTTCTCCTCGAATACCTGTGTTCTTTCCGCATAATTAGGTACAGGTAGAAAGATTTTTCCAAAAACCCTTCCATGATATCGTGACGGGGTCTGAAGGATGCCATCATGGTTGATAATAAAGGTATCACCTAACCCGGCCAATTCAAGTTTGGAGAGGAGCTCATTGAACCGCTCGGTATCTATGGTGGCCCGGAGCACATAAAAAGACCCATTAGACAGTTCTTGTTTGACAGCGATTACCACATGGGGGACCTTCCTGAATCCCATGAAAACATCACTGATGAATATACTACGCCTTAGTACTTTCTTAAACCACTCCTGGTCCCTATAGTCTTTCCCTTCCAATTTATATGGCCCCACATATGTCTGCTGTCTGCCTGAAGCGTCAATCACCCCCAGGTCCACAAAACCACCGAATCCTTGCTTCAAGTTTTTCAGGATCTCTTTCAGCCGCGCCGGATTACTCAACTCATCAAAGCTGTTATCCTGATTTATGAAATCCAGGGCAGACATTCGTTCTTTCAAAAAGAAAGAAATGGCGCGTTTAGTATTTGAGACCAGACGAGATGTCCTCAAGAGAATTTCCGACTCTATTGCCTGTTGCGTTACATTATAGTCTATTGTAGCCACAAGAATCAATGGGACAATGGCAACTCCGGCAGTAAGTAAGACCGTCATTTTCCAAATGCGCCGGAAGTTGAAAAGATCTTTACTTGGGCCCGATGCCACATCCTCATGATCCCAAAATTTTGGTTTCAGACTTTGCATTATGAACATGTCCAAAGGTTGTGACGTATGCGGTTAAAAAATTATAATGATCCGGATCATCTTTGACAAACATCTTGAGTTGTTTTGAGAATGATTCCTGGTGAGAAAAGCTAAACTTTCAAGTTATAAGAATCACTGATTGATTTTATGCGTTTTAAACCTCCCTTTTTCCCCGCATCTTTTCTTCAGCCTTCTTGATGCTTTCGCTCAGTACATCTATGTCTACCGGCTTTTGTATGTAAGCGAAAGCTCCCAGCTCCATACATACTTTCCTGTCAGCCTCCGACCCATGGCCTGTAAGGATGATGACCTCAATCTCGGGATTAGTCTCTTTCACCCGTCTCAAGACCTCAATACCGTCAATGCCCGGCATTTTGAGGTCAAGGATCATGACCTCAGGTTCGTCCTCTTTAATCATGTTCAGGGCCGACTCTCCGTCATAGGCCACAGTGGGTCCCATATCGCGTATAACGAGCCGTTCTGACAGGGCCTGAACGAACTCTCGTTCATCGTCCACAAGCAGAACCTTTGACGGCGTCTTAAGGTCAACTTTACGATATATATCAGTCTGGTAGAAGTCCTCTCCGACCCTTATTTTTACGGAATTTATACCACGCACATTGAGTACTATGGATTCGAGTTCCTTTTCAAGACGGTTAAGCATCAAAACATGCTTATTAATTGTCAGGTTTACGGAACCGCCTTTGACGCTCACACCCACATTATGCCCTTCTTTGGTCAAAGCTACTTCGGTTTTGGCGGCAAGAAGAAAATCCTCAACTGCCTGCTTTGAGTCTGCGGTGGGTTTTACCACGCCTTTGGCCAGATTCTCATCGATCAGGGTTGTCGCAGACTCGACGCTCATTTTGTCCGTTGGGACAACGATATCATAAAGAGATGCATCCCACGGAAAACCGGTATTGAGCAAAGTCTTTACCCATGTAGCGCGGTCCTCATCCTGCCTGTAGATAAGTTTAATGGCCTCTTTCTCGGATAAACCCAACTCTTCAACGGCAACAGAGGTTCGGAACTTCAGATCGGCGATAAAGCATGTTCGAAGCACATGACTGATCACTTTGGGGATGAGGTGGCTTACAAATCCCACAACAAGGAGATTGCCTGCAGATAGTTTTTCTGCGGTTGCCAGCTTCAGGTAGGCGATAGATCGTTCCTTTTCATGGGTGAATTTGTTGAATACCGATGACTTAGCTGAAAAAACCCGCGTTATTTTATCCGCTGCTATGCCGGAAAGCTCGCTGGCATGAGCTACAATATTCTGGTCAGAGACGAGTTTTTTTTCAGTTTTCCCAAGCAATCCATGAATAATAGGCTTTTCCTTGCAAAAAGTGCCGCTGAATATGCTAACAACAGACATTTCGACCTCCCCTGGTTATCAAATGGCTATGCAAGTTGGCAAACGCAAACTTCCATCAATGGACAGAGCTCCTCCTGACTTTCTCTATGTGTTTTTTCGTAGATAGCGCAGATAGCATTTTCCATAGTAGGATATATGTGATCCTCCCCTATCTTCTCCCTGAAAAAAGTACGTTTGAATACTTCCATGACAGATTCATTTACACCGCTTAGAGAGATATCAACACCAGCGCTCCTTACCCGGTCTACAAGCAGAGACAGGACTTCTTCACCTGATGCGTCGATATCATTAATGCCGTTTGACACGATAATAATATGTTTCAGTTTTTTTTGAACAGCCATTAGATTCATAATCTCATCTTCCAGATAGCTCGCGTTGGCGAAGAAGAGCTGGCCGTCGAAGCGGACCATGGCGACATATTTGCATTCGTTGAGTCCATGAGTTGTAATACATCGAAAAGCGCCGTCTTCATGTCTTGCAAGAGAAGCCACATTTGGTCTCATACTCTTGTACCAGAACACCATCAGTGAGAGAACAACCCCGATCAGTATGCCCCGGTCCAGATGGGGCGCAAAGGCCAAGGTACAGATGAAGGTGATTATGGAGATAGCGCCGTCATACCATTGCGCCTTCCATGCGTGGATGAATCCTGAGACATTCACCAGACCGATGACTGCCATCATGATAACCGCTGCCAGCACGGATTGAGGCAGATAATAGAGAAGGGGCGTAAAGAACAGAAGGACTATGACAACCGCTATGCTGGTAATCACACTGGAAAGCCCTGATACCGCCCCGGACTGAAGGTTGACCGCTGATCTGGAAAAAGATCCGGAAGTTGGATAACTCTTTCCTATGGATCCGCAGATATTAGCGAGGCCCTGGCCTATAAGCTCCTGGTTCGGGTCGAGGCGCTGGCCGGTTTTAGCAGCCATTGCCTTGGCAATGGAGATAGCCTCCATAAAACCCAAGAGGGAGATAATGGCTGCATAAGGCAGGAGATGTATGATTAAATTGAAGTTGACTTTTGGCATGTCAAAAGAAGGCAGACCTCTTGGGATCACCCCCACTACGGCCCCTCCTCCTATAACTGTCAGATTATCTTTTTTGAGTGACTTGTTGCCTACCTTGATACGCCATGTGCGTTTATCCCCTTCTTTTCCAGGTGGCAATTTGCCCTTGGAATACAGCCTTAGAGAGCCGTAGGGCTCGTTAACCCCTTCAAAGAGGAGTTTTCTGATCTCCTCCCTGTAAAGGTGCCCCTCGTGTTTGAACTTCTCTATGTTAACTGTAAGGATGCTTATGGCATGCTCTATGTCGATAATACTTATGATATCGTGGCCCTTATCGGCTTTTTCCAAAGTCTCACTCGCCTCGGTTCGCGCTTCTGCAAGGTGTGGGATCTTATTAACCGTACGATTGTATTGGTCAATAAGTTCCAGGATTTCGGGTGACTCAATATTTGAGATATCCACTGTTGTGGTGTGTTCGAACCCGAAAGTCCAGGAGATGATCGTGGTTAGGGCAACTGCCACGAGTACGTTGGGAACCTTTGGTGAGATCCATTTTAGACCATACATGACGGCGAATGCGAGGGCTCCCATGAAGAACGTAGGCCAGTGAGTGTAACAGAATGCTGCCTGGACAACGCTAATGATGGTCTCATAGTGGTGCTCACCTTTGTCTACGTATACCCCGAAAATCTTTGACAGCTGAGAAGAAGCTATGATAATGGCAGCAGCGTTGGTAAACCCGTTGACCACCGGGTGGGAAAGAAAATTTACCACAAGGCCTAACCTAAGCACGCCAAGCGTAAACTGGAATACACCGACAATAAGCGCCAGTAGGATGGCGTAGGCTATATATCCCTCGCTTCCCGCAGCCGCCAATGGCTCAAGCGAGGCCGAAGTCATGAGTGAGACCACTGCTACAGGACCTGTTGCCAGTTGCCGACTGGAACCGAACAGGGCCGCAATCAGGGGAGGCAAAAATGATGCGTACAGACCATAGTATGGCGGAAGCCCTGCAAGCTGAGCATAGGCCATGGATTGAGGGATAAGCACCAGCGCTACCGTGATCCCTGAAATTATATCAACTCTCAAACTGTTCTTGTTGTAGTCCTTAAACCAATCAATAAACGGAAAAAGACGTGCCAGCAGCATCGATATTTGCTCCTTTTTATGTTCAGTTTTTCAGCAATCTCCTGCATGCAGCTATTAACTCATCGTAAAGGGTGCCCGCATGGTATAGTTTAAATGTGTTTAAGCGAACCAGACCATCGACCATACTGAATATTATTAATGCAACTTTCCTGGCAGACATATCCCCTATGGAACCGTCCTTTTGTCCAACAATGATACTCCGCTCGAAGGTGTCAACAAAACAATTATAGATAGCCTCAAGATGATCCGTACATACGGGGTTGACCTTAGCGAATTCGTATGCGTCGTGGCGGTGCAACAGAAGGAATCGATCTTCCATTGAGCCGGCAAGATAAAAATAGAAAGAGATAGCCGCCTCGATCATGTTGAGACCGTTTTTGAACTCGTTATCATTCATGTATCTTTCAAACTCAAGTATGATGTGCTCTTTAAGTTCTCCTAGAATAGCTAGAAAGATCCCTTCTTTGTTTTTGAAATGATAGAATATGGTTCCTTTGGCCACACCGGTTAGATCACATAGTTCAGCCACATGGGTGTCCTTGAACCCTTTTTTTGAAAACAGTAACGTTGCTGTTTGAAGAATAATTTCCTTCTTTGACATAAAGACCATCGATAAAAAGTTTACGAAAAAGACTGACCGCTCAGTCAATATATAATTTAAATTACTAAATTTAAGCCGCAGAGTCAAGTAAAAATTTAGAAAATTTCCGACCTGTGAAGTTAAGCGATGCTCTTCCGCTAATACTTTGAAAATAAAGCTAAAAAATTTTTGCCTGTGCAGTCACTCAACAATAGCGCCTATGACTTGAATAATTTTTTCCTCACAGCTTGATTCATTTTGAAGATTCTAAGTTCGCTGCGCTAAATTGCAGATAACTCGGTCGCAAGCTCCCTCAAACAATCTGCAATTTTTGGCTTCACTCACTAAGAATCTTTCTCAAAATGAATCAAGAAGGTTCGTCAAAGATCATTCAAGTCATATTCCGACCAACTGCACAGGTCGAAAAGTTTACGAAAAAGACTGACCGCTCAGTCAATATATAATTTAAATTACTAAATTTAAGCCGCAGAGTCAAGTAAAAATTTAGAAAATTTCCGACCTGTGAAGTTAAGCGATGCTCTTCCGCTAATACTTTGAAAATAAAGCTAAAAAATTTTTGCCTGTGCAGTCACTCAACAATAGCGCCTATGACTTGAATAATCTTTTCCTCACAGCTTGATTCATTTTGAAGATTCTAAGTTCGCTGCGCTAAATTGCAGACAACTCGGTCGCAAGCTCCCTCAAACAATCTACAATTTTTGGCTTCACTCACTAAGAATCTTTCTCAAAATGAGTCAAGAAGGTTCGTCAAAGATCATTCAAGTCATATTCCGACCAACTGCACAGGTCGAAATTAATTGATCATGATCGTGACATTGCATTTGCCATTGATCTTGGCGACATGGTTAATAGTGGGAACAAAACAAGATACCGCTTTTTCCTTCAACAAGTGAGAAACAACTTGGCCATACCTCTTCCCGCAGGCATAGGCAAGCACGAACTCCGGGGAAAGGGACGCGGCCTTTATCATGATCTCTTCGGCTCGTTTTACTACTCGTTTACGATGGGTAAGAACTACTTTATCGTTTTAGATGATGCCAATGGGAAAGGGCTTGATTTAAAGCAAAAGCGGTGGCTTGAGAGAGAGCTAACGAAGTCCGGGAATTACGGAAGCCGTATCGTCTTTATGCATGTGCCTCTCTATGACCCAAGAGGGGAAAATTATCATCACTGCTTACCTGAAAAATCTGCTTATAACCTGATCAATCTCTTCTTGAAGTATCGTATAACACACATCTTTACCTCACATATTCACGGGTTTTTTGCAGGCAAATGGAAAGGAATTCCCTATGCGATCACCGGAGGAGCAGGGGGATCTTTGGCTGGTGACAACCCGGATCATTACTACTTTCACTTTCTAAAGGTACACATAAAAAACGGCAACATGGATGTTCAGGTTATACGGGTACCGGCACCTTATTATGAACATTATGGCCCTTTAGTGTATATGGCATGGGTCTACATATCTGACTTTTTACGGTTCTATGGGATTCAGACTGTTTTGCTGCTGATTGCAGGGGGATTGGCCCTTGTAATTTATCGTGGAGAATCGTGAGGATAAAAGTCGGCTTGACGATTTGATCACAATGGCCAAAGACAGGGGTGATAACAGCCGTCCGCAGGAGATTTTGCCCCAAACATTCGGCAGGAGAAATCAGTTTCGCAAGGTACACCGAAAGGTTGACAAATGTCATGGTGATGATCATGAGGACGGGCTGGAGTGGGACGGTCGGGTGCTATTTAGGTATGGTGATAATGATTTTAGGCGAGGACCTCTCTTCTTGAGATTTTGCGTTGCATAAAAAAATATGGTATAAGAGCGCATTACTAAAAGGGGGGGACTCTCTAATGCGTATACTATTAGTTGAAGACGACCTGAAAATCGCCTCCTTTATCCTGAAGGGGCTGAAAGAGGCGGGCTTTGCCGCAGACCACGCGGCAGACGGCGAAGACGGGCTCCATCTGGCCTTGAATGAGCCTTATGATGCGGCTATCATAGACATCATGCTGCCCAAACTCGATGGTTTGACGCTCATTGAAAAACTAAGACGGAAA
>Ga0209345_10001158_pt1 | contig 32133 bp, 34 predicted proteins | sample Cruoilmetagenom7_FD_187294 | JGI IMG/M metagenome (GOLD analysis project Ga0209345, IMG submission 187294) | Oil polluted marine microbial communities from Coal Oil Point, Santa Barbara, California, USA - Sample 7 (SPAdes) (version 2) | ecosystem: Environmental > Aquatic > Marine > Oil seeps ...
TGGGCGGGCGCGGGGCAGGCAAAACCCGCGCTGGGGCCGAATGGGTGCGTTCCGAGGTTGAGGGGTCGCGGCCAAAAGATATTGGCCGGTCGCGCCGTGTGGCATTGGTAGGGGAAACCATTGAACAGGCCCGCGAGGTTATGGTGTTTGGCGAGAGCGGGATTTTGGCCTGCTCTCCGCCGGACCGACGCCCCGAATGGCAAGCCACGCGCAAACGTCTGGTTTGGCCAAACGGGGCGGTGGCGCAATTGTTTTCCGCCCATGACCCCGAGAGTTTACGCGGGCCACAGTTTGACGCTGCATGGGTTGACGAATTGGCCAAGTGGAAAAAAGCGCAAGAGGCGTGGGACATGTTGCAATTTGGTTTGCGGTTGGGGGATTGCCCACGCCAATGCGTGACCACCACGCCCAAGAATGTGCCGGTGTTAAAAGACATATTGGCCAATTCAACCACAGTCGTGACCAACGCCCCAACCGAGGCCAATCGGGCCTATCTGGCGGCGTCGTTTCTGGAAGAGGTGCGGGCGCGGTATGCCGGCACGCGACTGGGGCGACAGGAGCTGGATGGTGTATTGCTGGAGGACGCAGAGGGCGCGTTGTGGAATTCCAAAATGTTGCAGGATTTGCAGCGTGAGTCGGCCGCAGGTTTAAGCCGCGTCGTGGTGGCGATTGATCCACCTGTCACGGGCCATAAGGGGTCGGATGAATGCGGGATCATTGTGGTCGGTGCCAATTGCGAGGGCAATCCGGCGGATTGGCATGCGGTGGTGCTTAAGGATGCCACAGTAAGTGCAGCAAGTCCGGCCGCCTGGGCGCGGGTGGCGATCGCGATGATGCAGGAATATGGAGCTGACCGTTTGGTGGCCGAGGTTAATCAGGGGGGTGACATGGTGGAATCGGTGATCCGCCAGATTGACCCGCTGGTGCCATACAGAAGTGTGCACGCCTCCAAGGGCAAGATCGCGCGGGCCGAGCCTGTGGCCGCGCTCTATGAGCAAGGGCGGGTTCAGCATTTGCGCGGGCTTGGGGAATTGGAAGACCAGATGTGTCTGATGACCACGCGCGGGTTTATGGGCAAGGGCAGTCCGGACCGTGTTGATGCACTGGTCTGGGCGTTGCACGAACTGATGATCGAGCCAGCCGCCAAATGGCGCAGGCCGAGAGTTCGGAGATTATAGTTCCTTTTTTGTCCAAATATCCGCGCCGCAGGCAAGTTTTCTAGCCTGCGGCGCGGATATTTAAGCAAAAAAGAAGACAGGGAACTGTCACAGAAAATCGGCGAGAAAATTGGTGAAGAGACGAGGAGCTTCTTCTTATGGCGTTTAATTTCTTTAGAAAGGGTGCGGATGTGCCCGAGCAAAAGGCTTCGGCTACGGGGCCTGTGGTGGCGTATCACGGGGCGGGGCGCGTGGCGTGGAGTCCGCGAGATGTGGTGTCTTTGACCCGCACAGGGTTTTTGGGAAATCCGATCGGCTTTCGTTGTGTCAAGCTGGTGGCCGAGGCCGCCGCCGCGCTGCCTTTGGTATTGCAGGACAGTGACCGTCGATATGACGAGCATCCGATGCTAGCCTTGATCCGGCACCCCAATGCCAGCCAAGGGCGGGCCGAGTTGTTTGAAGCGCTTTATGGTCAGTTGTTATTGACCGGCAATGGATATCTGGAGGCAGTACCGGATGACATGGGTGCGCCGATCGAGATGCATGTTTTGCGCAGTGATCGTATGAATGTTGTTCCGGGTGCTGACGGGTGGCCGATTGCCTACGAATATGCCGTTGGTGGCAAAAAACATCGCTTTGATATGAGCGGTGAGGTGCCGCCAATCTGCCATATCAAGACGTTTTCGCCGCAAGATGATCACTATGGATTTTCGCCTATGCAGGCGGCGGCCAGTGCGGTTGATGTGCATAATTCTGCTTCGCGCTGGAGCAAAGGATTGCTGGATAATGCGGCCCGCCCTTCAGGCGCGATTGTGTATCGCGGATCGGACGGGCAAGCGAGCCTGACGCCGGACCAATATGACCGGCTGGTGGACGAAATGGCCAGCCAGCATCAGGGCGCCGCGAATGCGGGTCGCCCAATGTTGTTGGAAGGTGGCTTGGACTGGAAGCCGATGGGGTTCTCGCCTTCGGATATGGAATTCCAGAAGACCAAGGAAGCGGCCGCACGTGAGATTGCGATTGCCTACGGGGTGCCGCCGATGTTGTTGGGCATACCTGGCGATGCGGCCTATGCGAACTATCAAGAAGCGAACCGTGCGTTTTACAGGTTAACAGTTTTGCCGTTGGCAACCCGTGTGGCGGCGTCGGTGTCCGAGTGGTTGATGCGATTTGGTGGGGAAGCTGTAGAGCTGAAGCCCGATCTGGATCAGGTTCCGGCCCTGTCTGCCGAGCGTGACAACCAGTGGAAGCGGGTAAATGGGGCTGCGTTTTTGACCGATACTGAAAAACGCGCCCTGTTGGGGTTGCCCAAATTGTCGGAGGGTGAATGAGCGACGAGCGCGCCCACGCGAGCGGATCGCGGTTTTTATATGACAGTTTTGACGCTGCAACCGCCCGTATCGAGGCCAATGAACGGGTGACGAAATTGCAACTCGAGGCTTTGGCTGACCGTTTGGGGCGCATTGAGGCGATGATTGAACGGTTGGAAAAACGGCTGTGGCTGGCGGTTTACGGCGTGGTTGGCGTGGTGCTGACCCAAGGCGTCATATCATTGCTGGATGCGGCTCCTAAATAGGGAAAATAAACATGAAATCAATGGATTATGACGCCGGATTAGAACGAAAGTTCTGCCGGATCGAAAGTGGTGTGACCGTTACGGATGGCACCCTGATCGAGGGGTATGCTAGTTTTTTTGGCAAATGCGATCAAGGCGGCGATGTGGTCGAGGCGGGCGCCTATGCTGCGTCTTTGGCCAATCTTGCCCAAAAGGGGCGCAGCGTTAAAATGCTGTGGCAGCATGACCCGACCCAGCCAATTGGTATTTGGGACGAGGTCGTCGAGGACAGCAAGGGGCTTTATGTAAAGGGCCGTTTGTTGCTGGATGTCGAAAAAGGCCGCGAGGCGGCGGCGTTGATTGAAGCCGGTGCGATTGACGGTCTTTCGATCGGGTTTCGCACCAAGAAGGCACATAAGAATGGCAAGGGCCAGCGGCTCTTGGCTGAACTGGAGCTTTGGGAGGTGTCTTTGGTCACTTTTCCGATGCTTCCAGAAGCACGAGTGGGGGCCAAGGGGGAGACCCCGGATGCCGGCGCTCTGCGTGATCTGGCAAGCGTTATTAACGACGCGCGCCACATGCTGGCCCGCAACTGAGCCAGCGATCTAACCTCCCTTTTTAAAAGGAAAACTTAAATGAGCAAAACCGACCGAAAGGCTCGGGACGTTGGACATGTGCCAACGGACCTGTCTTCGGCTGCCGAGGTGAAGACCGCGATGGCCGGTTTCGTAAATGACCTGAATGAGTTTCAGGACAACCTTAATTTTAAACTGCAACAACAAGAAGAGCGATTGACCATGCTGGACCGCAAGACAATGACCCACAAACGCCCTGCACTTTCTGCGGCGGCCGATACTGAAGCCCCGCACCAAAAAGCGTTCAACGCTTATTTGCGTTCGGGCGACGATGACGCGCTGCGCGGCATCCAACTGGAAGGCAAAGCCATGTCTACATCTGTTTCAGCGGATGGTGGCTATCTGGTGGATCCGCAAACTGCGGAAACCATCCAGTCAGTACTGAATTCAACCGCGTCTTTGCGTTCAATTGCCAATGTGGTGAACGTCGAGGCGACGTCTTTTGATGTGCTGATCGACCACACTGATGTTGGGGCCGGCTGGGCAACTGAAACGGATCCATCTGTTGAAACCGGCACGCCGTCGATTGACCGTATCACTATCCCGCTGCACGAGCTGAGTGCGCTGCCAAAAGCAAGCCAACGCCTGCTGGATGACAGTGCATTTGACATCGAAGGCTGGCTGGCTGGTCGTATCGCTGACAAATTCTCGCGCGCTGAAGCGGCGGCTTTTGTTTCGGGTGATGGCGTGGACAAACCAAAGGGTTTCCTGACGCACACAGCTGTGGATGATGCCATTTGGAGCTGGAACAACCTGGGCTATATCGCCACCGGTGTTGATGGTGATTTTGACGGTGTTACACCTGCGGATGCGATCATTGATCTGGTTTATGCGCTGGGTGCGCAATACCGTGCCGGTGCGACCTTCATTATGAACTCGAAAACCGCTGGTGCCGTTCGCAAGATGAAAGACGCTGATGGGCGTTTCCTGTGGTCTGATGGTTTGGCTGCGGGCGAGCCTGCACGCTTAATGGGTTATCCCGTGCTGATCGCCGAAGATATGCCTGACATCGGGTCCGCAGCCACGGCGATTGCCTTTGGTGATTTTGCGTCCGGTTACACCGTTGCAGAGCGCCCAGATCTGCGGGTCCTGCGTGATCCGTTCAGCGCGAAACCACATGTTCTGTTCTATGCAACAAAACGTGTTGGTGGCGATGTGAGCGACTTTGCCGCGATCAAACTGCTGAAATTCTCGATCTCCTAAGGGATATCGAGATAGGTCATCCCCCATCGTTCGGGGGGTGGCCAAATGGGCGTACGCCAAGAGTTTTCGTGTTGTCTAGCTGCTCCCCTCCGTCCAAGCAATGCGAATGGCGTGCGCCCACCTATCTATTTGGGGCCCCTATATTACCGGAGAATTTCTATGATGTTAGTCGAGCAGACCACAGTGCCCACAATGGCGCTGCCAATTGTCGAATTCAAAGACCACTTGCGGATGGGCACAGGGTTTACCGATGACGCAGTGCAGGATGCGGTCCTGGAGAGCTATTTACGCAGCGCTATGGCGGCGGTTGAAGCGCGCACTGGCAAGGTTTTGATCGAGCGCAGTTTCATGTGGTCCCTGACCGCATGGCGCGCCTTGGGCGAGCAAGCCTTTCCGGTGGCCCCCGTGAACGCGATTTCGGAATTGCGGATGTTGGATCGTTTGGCGGCTGTGATCGTGATTGATCCAGCGCGTTACAGCCTACAAAAAGATGACCATCGCCCGAAACTTATGGCAGCAGCGGGTAACCTGCCAGTGATCCCGATTGGTGGCAGTGCCGAGGTGATTTTCGATGCGGGTTTTGGGGCGGCCTGGGGGGATCTGCCTGCCGATGTGACCCATGCCGTGATGTTGTTGGCGGCGCATTATTATGAGCACCGCGATGTTGGCGGTTCGGGCGGTGAAGTGATGCCCTATGGTGTGACCAGTCTGATCGAGCGTTATCGCACGGTTCGGATTTTGGGCGGGGGTGCGTCATGAGTGCGCCTGTTTTAAACCGCAAGCTGGTGCTGGAGGATGCGGTGCAAACGCCAGATGGTTCGGGCGGGTTTGTCGAGAACTGGGTTGAACTGGGGACGCTTTGGGCCGAGGTGAGCGCCGGTGCAGGTAGCGAGAAGGCTGGCGAATTTGTCACCGTTTCAAATGTGCCATACCGGATCACCGTGCGCGGTGCGCCTGTGGGGGTCGGGTCGCGCCCCAAGCCCGATCAGCGGTTTCGCGAGGGCACGCGTCTGTTTCGCATCAAAGCGGTGACAGAGGGTGATTCCAAAGCCCATTACCTGACCTGTTTTACCTATGAGGAGGTATCGTCATGAGTTACGGGGTTTCTGCCGCCTTACAAGCGGCCATCTATCAACGTTTGACCGGCGATACAGCATTGGCTGCCTTGGTCGGCACGGCTATTTATGACAATGCACCATCAGGGACGATTTTGGGCACGTATGTCAGTCTTGGTCCCGAGGATGTGCGGGACCGCTCTGACATGATCGGGTTCGGCGCGCTGCATATGATCACTATCAGTGTGATTTCGGATGCGGCCGGATTTCAGGTGGCCAAGCAAGTCGGCGCTGCGGTCAGTGATGCGCTGCAAGGGGCTGAACTGATCCTGTCGCGCGGCGCACTTTGTTATATCAACTTTGAACGTGCCACGGCGCGACGGGTTGGCACCGGCGAAACCCGCCGGATTGATCTGCGTTTTGATGCGCGGGTTGAAGACAGTTAACGAATGTCGGGCTGCTTATCACACCTTACGGCACTCTTTACTATGAGCGCCCGCAGGGATTGATCAGCAGCCCGAATGCAATGAACTAACTTTCAAAAAATATTGGAGTGACAGCTATGGGTGCCCAAAACGGCAAGGACCTTTTGATTAAACTCGACATGACCGGTGGCGGTTTGTTCGAGACCATTGTGGGGCTGCGGGCCACACGGATCAGTTTTAACGCCGAGGCGGTCGATGTGACCTCTTTGGAGAGCCAAGGCGGCTGGCGCGAATTGCTGGGTGGTGCGGGCGTGAAAGCGGCCTCGATCTCGGGCTCGGGTGTGTTCAAGGATGCGGCCACTGACGAGCGTGCGCGGCAGATTTTCTTTGACGGTGAAACCCCGAATTTTCAGGTGATTATCCCTGAATTCGGCATCATCGAGGGCGCGTTCCAGATGACCGCGATTGAATATGCAGGCAGTTACAATGGTGAAGCCACCTATGAGCTGAGCATGGCTTCGGCGGGTGCGTTAACCTTCACACCGGTTGTGCCATGACCAACCCCTGGGCCGGCGAAGTGGCTTTGAGCCTTGATGGGCAGATCCACAATTGCAAGCTGACGCTTGGGGCTTTGGCCGAACTTGAGGCGTGTCTGGAAACAGGGACGCTGATCGGGATGGTCGAGCGCTTTGAAAGCGGTCAGTTCAGCACCCGCGATGTGCTGGCGCTGATCATAGCCGGATTGCGCGGTGGCGGCTGGCAAGGTGGTGCCGCAGATTTGTTGTCCGTCGAGATATCTGGTGGCCCTGTCGAGGCAGCGCGCGTCGCAGCAGAATTGCTGGCGCGGGCCTTTGCGGTGCCGGATGTGGCGGCAGAATGAGTAGGTTTGACTGGCCTGCCTTGATGCGGGCGGGCCTGCGCGGTCTTGGCTTGCGGCCTGATCAGTTTTGGCGACTGACCCCAGCGGAATTTTTGATGATGCTGGGCGAGGGCGGGGTGGACGCGCCGATGGGCCGCTCGAGGCTTGAAGAGTTAAGCCAAGCGTTTCCGGACAAACAGGAGCCAGAATAAATGGAGAGTAAACCATGACAAGTGAAGTGGACGGGCTGGACGGATTTGACGATCAGGTTGCAGCTCTTGAGACAACAATAGGCAGCGCTACGTCGATGACGATGGCCTTTGACGGCGAGCTGGGAAAGATGCGCGACAGTCTGACCTCGACGAACCGCGAGGTGGATGTTCTGTCAAAAGGCATGAGCCGCGGGTTGAAGTCGGCCTTTGACGGGTTGGTGTTTGACGGTTTGAAGCTGTCGGATGCGTTGGGCAAAGTGGCGGACGCAATGATCAAGGCAACCTACAATGCCGCGATCACGCCGGTCACCAATCACATTGGTGGTTTGATTTCCAGCAGCATCAGCAGTCTGGTCGGTGGCAGCGCCGCCTTTGCCAATGGTGCCAGCTTCTCCCAAGGGCGGGTGATGCCTTTTGCCAATGGTGGCATCGTCAGTGGCCCGACCAGTTTTCCGATGCGTGGTGGCACCGGATTGATGGGCGAAGCAGGTCCCGAAGCCATTATGCCGCTGACCCGTGGCATGAACGGGCGTTTGGGCGTCGAGATGAACGGCCAAGCGGCCCCAGTAAATATTACGATGAATATTTCGACCCCGAATGTCGAAGGTTTCCAGCGCTCGCAGGGGCAGATCGCATCACAAATGGCGCGCGCCTTAGGGCGCGGGCAGCGCAACCGCTAGGAGGGCGAAGCAATGGATTTTCACGAGGAAAGATTTCCGGCCAGTTTGAGTTTCGGCGCCATCGGCGGCCCCGAGCGTCGCACTGAAGTTGTGACATTGGCCAACGGGTTTGAGGAACGCAACACGCCTTGGGCTTTCTCAAGGCATCGGTATGATGCGGGGTTGGGCATGCGCTCGTTGGATGACGTTGAATTGCTGATTGCCTTTTTTGAGGCCCGCCAGGGGCAACTGTACGGGTTTCGTTGGAAAGACTGGTCGGATTACAAATCCGGCAAAGCGTCGTTTGATCCGCACTTTGAAGACCAAGTGTTTGCGATTGGTGATGGGGTGACGTCGGCGTTTGCCTTGAACAAGACATATGCGTCTGGTGAGGCCGCTTATGTGCGTCCCGTCACCAAGCCAGTTTTGGGCAGTGTGACGGTTGGCATTCAGGGTGATCTGCTACAGGATACCATCCATTTTGATGTTGATACCACCACCGGCATCGTAACATTTGACCATCCACCGGACGAAGGCGTCGAAGTGACGGCTGGCTATGAATTTGATGTGCCGGTGCGATTTGACACCGACAGGATACAGGCGTCAGTGGCCAGCTTTAAGGCAGGGCAAGTGCCGAATGTACCTGTGGTTGAGGTGCGTGTTTGATGGGTATTTCAGCAGAGTTTCAGGCCCATCTGGGTAACGGGATTACGACTGTGTGCCGGTGTTGGGGCGTGGTGCGCGGTGATGGCGTTTCTTATGGGTTCACCGATCACGACCGCTCGATTGCGTTCGAGGGTTTGGATTTCAAGGCGGATTCAGGCCTGACCGCAAAGGCCTTGCAGCAGACATCAGGTTTGGCTGTGGATAATAGCGAGGCCTTGGGAGCGATTTCGGATGTCGCGATCACTGAAGAAGATATCGCGGCGGGCCGATTTGACGGCGCCGAGGTGCGGGCGTGGTTGGTGAACTGGGCAGATCTGGATCAGCGCGTGTTGCAGTTTCGTGGCACGATAGGAGAGTTGCGCCGCAGCGGTGGTGCATTTCAGGCAGAATTGCGCGGCTTAACCGAGGCGTTGAACCAGCCTCAGGGGCGGGTTTATCAGAAACCTTGCACGGCTGTGCTTGGCGATAAGAATTGTCGCTTTGCCTTTGATGTGCCTGGATATGTTGCAGAGCTGCCTGTCGAGTACGTTGATGGGGCGCGTATTTTTCGCTTTGCCCAGATCAGCGGATTTGAACCCCGTTGGTTCGAATATGGTCGCTTTGTTGTTTTGAGCGGAGAGGCCGCGGGTTTGGTCGGTGTGATCAAGAATGATCACCAAACGAACGAAGGCCGCGAGATCGAGCTGTGGGAAGGTTTCCGTGCCAAGATTGCGAAAGGTGATCTGGTACGCATCGAAGCTGGTTGTGACAAGCGCGATAAGACTTGTCGGCTCAAGTTCGATAACTTTATGAATTACCGAGGATTTCCCGACATTCCGGGTGAGGATTGGCTGATGTCTTATCCGACCAGCAGTGGTGTCAATGATGGCGGGAGTTTGGGCTAATGTCGGGCATCGGGGAGCAGGTTGTCAGCCTTGCAAGGGGCTGGATTGGCACGCCGTATCGGCACCAAGCCTCAACAAAAGGGGCTGGCACGGATTGTCTCGGTTTGTTGCGTGGTGTGTGGCGAGAATTATATGGTGCAGAGCCGGAATCGGTGCCTGCTTATACAGCTGACTGGTCAGAACCCCAGGGCGAAGAGCGTTTGTGGACAGCAGCTTTGCGGCATCTAGAGGTGCAACAGGGGGCTGCTGTGGGCGATCTACTATTGTTTCGTATGCGAGCCGGTGGAGTGGCCAAGCATTTGGGGATTATGGGTCAAAATGGCCAGACCCCGACTTTTATTCATGCCTATACGGGGCACGGAGTGGTTGAAAGCCCTCTGAGTAGCCCGTGGCAGCGCCGCATTGTGGCGCGATTTGCGTTTCCCGAGGAGGGGCTCTGATGGCGACTATTGTATTATCATCAATCGGATTTGCGGCAGGTGCGTCTGTTGGCGGTGCCGTTCTGGGACTGTCGAGCGCTGTCATTGGACGCGCCGTCGGCGCAACGCTTGGCCGTGTTTTGGATCAACGGATCATGGGGGCGGGATCGGATGTTGTAGAAACCGGTCAGGTGGATCGTTTCCGTCTGACAGGGGCGTCAGAAGGGGCATCAGTTGCGCAGGTTTACGGACGGATGCGGATTGGTGGCCAAGTGATCTGGGCCTCGCGGTTTAAGGAAGACGTTGTCTCTACCGGCGGCGGTAAGGGTGCTGCGCCCAAACCAAAGGCATTGACCTATAGTTACAGTGTCAGTTTGGCGATTGCCCTATGCGAAGGGGTGATTGCGCGAGTTGGCCGAGTCTGGGCAGATGGCGTCGAAATTTCGCGCGACGATTTAAACATGCGGATTTATTCGGGGTCAGAAGACCAAATATCTGATCCTAAAATTGAGGCCGTTGAAGGTGCTGGTCTGGCACCGGCATACCGCGGCATTGCTTATGTGGTGTTAGAAGATTTGCCGATGGGGCAATTTGGCAACCGGATACCTCAATTCACATTTGAAGTCCTGCGCCCTGCGCAAGATGAAGACGAAGGTGATATTGCGCAGGCTGTTTCGGCGGTCGCGTTGATCCCTGGCACAGGTGAATATGCGCTGGCCACAACGCCTGTGCATTATTCTGCGGGGTTCGGGGTGAACCGCACCGCCAATATGAACACGCCATCGGGCAAGACAGATTTTGTGACATCCATAGAGGCGTTGGATGAAGAATTACCCAATTGCGGCTCGGTTTCGTTGGTGGTGTCTTGGTTTGGTGATGATTTGCGGTGCGCAGATTGCAGCATCCAACCCAAGGTCGAGCAGACCAGTGATGATGGCACTGGGATGCCGTGGTCTGTGTCGGGTTTGTCACGGGTAATGGCTACGGAAATTCCAACGATCAACGGGCGTTCAATTTATGGCGGCACGCCGACGGACCAATCCGTAATCGAGGCGATTGCGCATTTGAACGGGGCAGGCAAGGGCGTGGTGTTTTATCCGTTTATTCTGATGGATCAACTGGATGGAAACACTTTGCCTGACCCATATTCGGGTGAGTTGGGGCAAGCTGCATTGCCGTGGCGTGGGCGCATTTCCCTTGCCGTGGCCCCTGAGCAGGACGGCACCAGCGATGGCAGTGCCGCAGCAGATGCGGAGGTCGCAGCTTTTTTTGGCACCGCGACAGCGACAGATTTTACAGCCACCCCTTATGGGGTGGCTTATAGCGGCCCGGCGGAATGGTCATATCGACGGTTCATTCTGCACTACGCACATTTGTGTGCAGCGGCTGGCGGGGTCGAGGCATTTTTGGTCGGGTCTGAATTGCGTGGATTGACGCAAATTAGGGGGGCTGGGGGCAGCTTTCCCATGGTCGAGGCATTGCGCGTGTTGGCCGCCGATGTGCGCAGCATTTTGGGGGTAGGGACCAAGATATCATATGCGGCCGATTGGTCGGAGTATTTCGGGTATCAGCCCCGAGATGGCAGTAACGACCGTTTGTTCCATCTGGATGCGCTGTGGGCCGACCCCAATATCGATTTCATCGGCATTGATAACTACATGCCGATGTCGGACTGGCGCGAAGGGTATGATCATTTGGATGCAGATGCGGGATCAATTTATGATCTCGATTATCTGAAATCCAACATTATGGGCGGTGAGGGATATGACTGGTATTACCATTCCCCAGAGTCTCGGGCTGCGCAAATCCGCACGCCCATTACGGATGGACAGCATGGCGAGCCTTGGGTTTACCGTTATAAAGATATCAAGGGGTGGTGGTTAAGCACGCACCACGAGCGTATCGGTGGCGTGCGCCAAAGTGTGCCAACGGCGTGGGAAGCGGGCTCAAAGCCAATTTGGTTTACCGAAATCGGTTGTGCGGCGATTGACAAGGGCACGAACCAGCCCAACAAGTTTGTCGATCCTAAATCATCGGAATCCAGCCTGCCGCGGCATTCGGACGGTACGCGGGATGAATTGATTCAGGTTCAGTATTTACGGGCACTGCACCAGTTCTGGGCGGATCCTGAAAACAATCCTGTGCATGATGAGACCGATGTACAAATGTTGGATATGGGGCACGCTTTTGTCTGGGCTTGGGATGCGCGGCCATTCCCGCATTTCCCTAACAATCGGGAATTATGGGCTGATGGCGAGAACTATGCCCGTGGTCACTGGATAAACGGACGCACGGCTGCCCGGTCTTTGGCATCTGTCGTTTCCGAGGTCTGCAAGCGTTCCGGCGTGGTGCAATATGATGTCAGCCGCCTGTTTGGATATGTGCGTGGCTATAGTGTTCCGGCGATTGACGGGGCGCGATCTGCATTGCAACCGTTGATGTTGGCATACGGGTTTGATGCGGTCGAGCGCGACGGGATTTTGATATTCAAGAACCGTGACGGGCGTGAAACCGCAACGATTTTGCCTGAAAAACTGGCGGTGGCTGCCGAGGCCAGCGGCCTGATCGAGACGGTGCGAGCTCCGTCCGCCGAAGTGGCAGGACGGATCCGGTTGAACTATGTCGAGGCCAACGGAGACTACGAGGTGCGGGCGACAGAAGCGGTATTCCCGGATGAGGCTACATTCGGGATATCGCAATCAGAACTGGCATTGTCGTTTACCGCAGCCGAAGGGCGGGCCGTGGTGGAGCGCTGGTTGGCAGAATCGCGGATTGCGCGAGACGGAGCGCGCTTTGCGCTGCCGCTCTCGGAACTGGCGGTGGGGGCCGGTGATGTTGTACGATTGCCAAGCGAGGATGGCGAGGCGCTTTATCGCCTGGACCATGTGGAGCAATCGGGTGCCCAGATGATTGAAGCGGTTCGAGTCGAGGCTGGTGTTTATCAGCCAAGTGATCGTGTGGAAGAGGACCCCAGCGTGCGGTCCTTTACGCCAGCGGTGCCAGCTTATCCGGTGTTTTTAGACCTGCCGTTGATGCGCGGTGACGAGGTGGAACATGCACCGCATGTGGCGATCACTGCGACGCCGTGGCCCGGACCCGTGGCGATTTACAGTTCCTCAACCGATGAAGGTTATGATTTGAACCGTGTGGTTGAGGCGTCTTCTATTATTGGTGTTACCAAAACGCCAATGATTGCCGCGCGCCCGGGTTTGAAAGACAAAGGGCCAGCGCTCCGTGTAAAAGTATTTGGTGGTGCATTGTCTTCGGTCGACTGGGCTAATGTTTTGAACGGGGCCAATCTGGCTGCCATTGGTGACGGATCAAGCGGTAATTGGGAATTATTCCAGTTTTCCGAGGCGGTTTTGGTCGCCAAAGACACCTACGATTTATCCTTGAGGTTACGTGGGCAATTGGGTTCGGACGGGATCATGCCACAAGAATGGCCCGTTGATAGCCAGTTTGTATTGCTAAATGGGGTGCCTGAGCAGATCGATATAGCCACAAGCGAGCGTGGATTATCACGACATTACCGGATTGGACCGGCAGCGCGCAATTATGATGATCCGTCATATGTACATCTGCAAACTGCATTTCAGGGTATCGGCTTGCGCCCCTATTCGCCCTGCCATTTGCGGATTGTCGGTAGCGTTGGATCAGACATGGATGTGACTTGGGTGCGGCGCACTCGGATCGACGGGGACAGTTGGGAATCTGTCGAGGTGCCGTTGGGGGAAGCCGGTGAAAGTTATCTGGTACGGGTGATGGATGGCGTTACGGTAGTGCGCGAAGTCACTGTGGAGACCGGCAATTGGACTTATCTGTCTGCTGATCAGACGCTGGATGGCGTATCTGCCCCATTTCAGATCGCGGTCGCACAAATATCGAACCGGTTTGGGGCTGGCGTGTTTGAAGTGTTCGAGGTTTCGAGCTGACGCGTGCGCCCGGTTTTACACGGAGATGTTGTTGCGGCGGCACGGGTTTTGTTGCGACTACCACATCATGAGCGGCAAACGATTATGCGCCAGATGCTGGAGCGGGCGAGTATTGCGGATCTGTATTACAAGCGGTTGAAACGGGGGCATCCGGTTTGGGGGAATGGAAGTTTGATGGCTATTGCCAAGACACGGGAAATGGCGGCCGAGCCGTTTTTGGACGACCAGGCATACTGCCGCTGTTTTGTGATCGTGTTTGAAGAACTTATAAAATGGCGAAGTGAGCGTGCATCGTTTAACCGGTCGCGCAAGTCACGCAGGTTTGCACGGTAGGATCAAGATCCAACCGTTTGATCGGAATATCCTCGCCACAATCTGCGCAATAGCCGTATTCGCCCTTTGTTATTCGCAAGAACGCAGCTTTAATGCGCAATGATTGCTGCCCACGCCGCACCTGTGTCGCATTTCATTCAACAGGCTGCGGAAATGTTTGATTTGGGTGTCATTCATAATGCGAATTCCATCTATCAAGGCTTTCATCTTGGCGTGTGGCACTTATCTGTTATAAAACAGCATAGGCACCAAGGAAACCGAGATGACAAACACGCGCACAAAGCTGGCAGAAGTAGACCCCGTATGGGGCCGAATTTGTGATGAGGCGACCGAAGCGGTTAAGAATGAGCCCTTGATGGGGGGCCTGATCCATTCCTCGGTATTGCACCATTCGACGTTAGAGCGTGCATTGGCGTATCGGATTTCATTGAAATTAGCGTCTGGCGAGATGTCGGAACAGATTCTGCGTGAAATATCGGATGAAGCCTATGAAGCGGCGCCTCAGTTGGGACAGATGGCGCGGGCGGATTTGGTGGCCGTATTCGAGCGTGATCCGGCATGTCATCGACTGTTGCAGCCGTTGTTGTACTTCAAAGGCTTTCAGGCGGTGCAGGCCTATCGCATCGGGCATTGGCTGTGGAAAAATGGACATCGTGATATGGCGTTCTTTTTCCAGATGCGGATATCCGAGGTTTTCGGGATCGATATTCATCCGGCTGCAACGATCGGGCAGGGGATTATGATTGACCACGCCCATTCGATCGTCATTGGCGAAACGGCCGTGGTTGGCAACAATGTCTCGATGCTGCATTCTGTGACATTGGGTGGCACGGGTAAAGAAGATGATGACCGTCACCCCAAAATTGGAAATGGAGTGTTGATCGGGGCGGGTGCCAAGATTCTGGGTAATATCGATATTGGCGATTGTTCGCGGATCGCGGCAGGGTCGGTGGTGTTGCATGATGTTCCCGCGCGTAAAACTGTGGCGGGTGTACCTGCAAAAATCATTGGTGATTCTGGGTGTGATCAGCCATCAGTGACGATGGATCAGTTGTTGGGCGGATCGCAGTAGAGATCGAATTTGTGCATGAATGGCGCCAGATTTAGGCATTAGCGCAGCATTCCTGTTCGAATTATGCAAGCATGGAAACTGGGTTTTCCAAATTGTCGACGATGGAATTCAGCAAAGTTGCCCCCAATGCTCCGTCAATCACACGGTGATCTACCGAGAGCGTGACAGACATTACAGTTGCAATTGAAAGTTCCCCGTCTTTGCCGACAACCGGCTTTTTCACACCCGCGCCCACGGCCAAAATTGCCCCGTGTGGCGGGTTGATCACAGCGTCAAAATTGTCGATGCCGAACATCCCGAGGTTCGAGATTGCAAAGCTGCCACCGAGATATTCGTGCGGCGCGAGCTTTTTGTCACGGGCGCGGCCGGCAAGGTCTTTCATCTCAACCGAAAGCTGCGAGAGGGTTTTGGTTTCGGCGTCTTTGATCACAGGCGTGAACAAGCCATCATCCACTGCTACAGCGACGGCCACATCCGATGGTTTTAGTTGAAATAGACGGTCGTTTGCCCAGATTGCATTGGCTTTGGGCACGGTTTGCAGCGCCATTGCGCAGGCTTTGATGATAAAGTCGTTGACCGAAACCTTGAGCCCGCGTGCCTCAAGCTGTTTGTTGATCAGGGCGCGGCCCGAAAGCAACGCATCAATGCGAATGTCGCGGCGCAGGTAGAAATGCGGGATCGACTGTTTGGCCTCTGTTAGACGGGCAGCGATGGTTTTGCGCATGCCGTTTAGGGCGATTTCCTCATACTCACGATCTGCATAGATTTTCACCAGTGCGTCGCTGGATGGGCCAGACGGCAAAGTCGTGGTGGTTGGGGCTGGCGCAGAAACGCTTGCCGGTTTGCCCAACACGTCGGCTTTTACGATACGACCATGCGGGCCGGAACCGGAAATGGTTGCAAGGTCCACGCCCGCATCTGCGGCGATGCGGCGGGCAAGTGGTGAGGCAAAGACCCTAGAGCCATCGTTCGGTTGAGCAGGTTTCACTTTTTCAGGCGTAGCAGGTTTCACAACGGCCTCGGGTGCCGGAGCAGAAGGGGGGGGCGCTGAAGCATCTAAGGCGGGTTTGGCAAAAATATCAGCATCGGTTTCGCCATCTTCCAACAGCACCATGATTGCGGTGTTCACTTTCACGCCCTCAGTGCCTTCGGCCACCAACAATTTTCCAACGATGCCCTCGTCCACAGCCTCGAATTCCATCGTGGCTTTGTCGGTTTCAATCTCGGCGATCAGGGCGCCCGAAACCACCACATCCCCTTCCTTGACCAACCATTTGGCGAGTGTGCCTTCCTCCATTGTCGGGGAAAGGGCGGGCATCAAAATTTCTATTGGCATCGCTTATGCTCCCTTACCGGTATGTTACTTTGTGAACAGCCTCAACGACCTCGTCAGTGGTCACCAACGCCAGTTTTTCAAGGTTGGCGGCATAGGGCATCGGTACGTCCTTGCCCGTGCAGGTGATTACCGGTGCATCCAGATAGTCGAACGCCTCTTGCATCAGGGTCGAGGCAATATGCCCGCCGATTGATCCAACTGGCCAGCCTTCTTCAACAGTGACACAACGGTTTGTCTTCATTACTGATTTTATGACTGTGGCAGTGTCCATCGGGCGCAGGGTGCGCAGATCTATAACCTCGGCTGAAATACCGTCCTCAGCCAGACGATCAGCGGCTTCAAGCGCGTACTTCATACCGATGCCAAAGCTGACAATGGTTACATCCGTGCCTTCGCGCCAGATTTTGGCAACTCCAAAGGGCACGGTATAATCATCCATCACCGGCACATCGAAACTTTGACCATAGAGGATTTCATTCTCTAGAAAAATCACTGGATTCGGGTCACGAATGGCAGTTTTCAACAGGCCTTTTGCATCCGCTGCCGAATAGGGCATCGCCACTTTTAGGCCCGGGATCTGGGCATACCAAGCGGCGTAATCCTGACTGTGTTGTGCACCGACGCGCGCCGCAGCGCCGTTGGCGCCGCGAAAAACCATCTGCGAACCCATTTGACCGCCAGACATATAGAGCGTTTTGGCGGCGGAATTGATGATCTGGTCAAGCGCTTGCACCGCAAAATTGAAGGTCATAAATTCGACGATCGGTTTAAGGCCACCAAAGGCCGACCCCACGGCAATACCAGTAAACCCATGTTCGGTGATTGGCGTGTCGATCACCCGTTTGTCGCCAAACTCCTCCAGCATCCCCTGACTGATTTTATAGGCCCCCTGATATTGGGCAACTTCTTCACCCATCAGATAAACCATTTCATCACGGCGCATTTCCTCGGCCATTGCATCACGCAGGGCCTCGCGCACGGTGGTGGATTTCATTTCGGTGCCTGCGGGAATTTCAGGGTCTTGCGGGATGGTTTGTGCTATTGGAGCGGTGGGTGTTGGTGTAGGGGCTGCTGCTTCGGGTATGGGGGCAGGGGCCGCGACTGCGGAGGAAATGACCACTGCGTTAGCATCTTCGCCTTCTTCCAACAACACAGCTATGGGGGCGTTTACGGAAACACCCTCTGTGCCCTCGGCAACTAAAATCTTGCCCATGACACCTTCGTCCACGGCCTCGAATTCCATCGTGGCTTTGTCGGTCTCGATTTCGGCGATGATCATGCCTGCCTCGACCACATCCCCCTCCTTCACCAGCCACTTGGCCAATGTGCCTTCTTCCATCGTGGGGGAAAGAGCGGGCATCAGAATTTCGGTTGCCATATTAGTTATCTCCGTATTATCCGATGGTTACGCTTCGGCGTAAATGTCTGTCCATAGCTCGCTTAGCGCCGGTTCGGGGCTTTCCCGTGAAAACTCGGCAGCCTCGTTGACCACGACTTTGATTTCTTTGTCGATTGTTTTCAAATCATCTTCGGACGCATGTTTGCCTTGCAATATCAACTCGCGCACATGCTCAATCGCGTCGCGTTCTTCGCGCACTTTTTGCACTTCTTCGCGCGAGCGGTATTTGGCGGGATCCGACATCGAGTGGCCGCGATAGCGGTAGGTGACCATTTCCAAAATGTAAGGGCCTTCGCCGGACCGGCAATGAGCAACCGCTTTTTCACCGGCGGCTTTGACTGCCAACACGTCCATTCCATCAACCGATTCACCGGGAATGCCAAAGGCCTGACCGCGTGTGTATAATTCGGGGGTAGAAGAGCCGCGTTGGATAGACGTGCCCATCGCATATTGGTTGTTTTCGATCACGAAAATCACCGGCAGTTTCCATAGGGAGGCCATGTTAAAGGTCTCGTATACCTGACCCTGATTTGCCGCCCCGTCGCCAAAATAGGTGAAGGATACATTGTCATTGCCCCGGTATTTGTCCGCAAAGGCTAGCCCTGCTCCAATTGGCACCTGCGCTCCAACGATACCGTGACCGCCATAAAAATTTGCCTCTTTCGAGAACATATGCATTGAGCCGCCCTTGCCTTTGGAATAGCCCCCCTCGCGGCCCGTTAATTCGGCCATCACACCTTTGGGGTCCATGCCACACGCCAGCATATGGCCGTGATCGCGGTAAGAGGTGACGCGTTTGTCGCCGTCTTTGGTGGTAGCCTCTAGCCCGACGATGATGGCCTCTTGGCCAATATAAAGATGGCAAAACCCGCCAATCAAACCCATCCCATACAGCTGCCCCGCCTTTTCCTCGAATCGTCGGATCAACAACATTTCACGGTAAAAATGAATCAAATCATCCTTGGAAGTGGTTGATTTCTTAGACGTTTTTTTGGCTGCCATTAGGGGTTTACCTCGCGTTACTCAAAGTAGTTTAGCATTAAACTATATACTAACCTATTGAAACAACAAGTGCGAGAAAAGAATTCGGCAAGGGATATTATCGGGGGTTAGCGGATAACGATTTCATCCGCGCGCAGCAGTCCAAGAATGCTGCGGGCTTGTTCGTCCAACAAATCAAGGTCGAGATACTCGTCGGACAGGCGATGGGCTTTGTTCTCGATCCATGCCACATCTTTGGTCAGAACGGCCAGATCCTGACGCAGGATGTCAGCTTCGGCGTCGATCTGCACGCGGCGAAACAGTCCGTAATCGCCCTGAATTGCCGCAAAGGCAAAATACAAGCAAAGCGTTAAAACGCCAGCGAAATACATGATCACGCCCACGGGGGGGCGTTTGCGGGAAATGCTCATTACTTACTGCCTCATAGGTGCCGTCTTTATCGCGGCTTTTGTGGACAGTAGCAAAACATGTACGTTTTGTGAATCCCTAAAATAACCGTTTCAGCAACCAGTTTGAACGGATCTGATTGTTGGTCGCCACGCGCGAGGAAAAACGATTAACAAAGCGTAGATAATGCGCTGATTTTAGAGCAATCAAAGTCATCAGACGTTTTCTACGCCGTTTGCATGTGGTGGCGGCGCGGATCAGTTCCGTCATTTTGATTACATAGCGACCTTCTGCATGCCGATGGGGGTGATATCCGTCCAGCGTGTTGTTTTCAAACCGTTTTGCAAGGTCCACAGCATCGCCAACCCCAAGGTTCAAACCACGCCCATCCACCGGCGAGTGGCAATGCGCAGCGTCCCCTGCCAGAAAAATCCGGCCCATGCTGTAATGTTCAGCTTGCCGCACAGCGACGTTGAAGGCACCTTGAGTGTTAACCTTTTCAACCTCAATGCCGGCTGGCAGCATATTTACAGCATCAAGTTTGTTCGAGGTAATGCGATAGCGGGTTTTACCAATTGGCACAGCCGTTGCCACATGCCCATCCGGTAGGATGTAAATTTTGGCGCAATCAGGGTCAGCGATGTTTTTCAAGTTCACATCAGCGACAGACCATTTGTCGGGCAGGAAATTACCAGGAAATTTTATGCCTAGGGTTTTACGCACAAAACTGTTCACCCCATCTGCGGCGATGACATAATCGAAAACTTCGGTTTGATCGTTAATCTGCACAGTGACGCTGTCAGCGTCTTGTGTAATTGCCACGCATTCAGCGCCTTTGCGGATCGAAACGCCGTATTTGGCGAGGCTATCGATCAAATGTTGCTCGAATAAATCCTGTGCAATGCCCAGCACCCGAAAATTATCGTCTTTCAGGGCACTGATTTTGAAGCGGGCTGCGTGTTTTCCGTCGCGAAATACATCAACATTCGGAACAACGACGGCCGAGGCGAATATGCCCTTGGCGGCCCCGCAAGGGGCCAGCATGCGGATCACATCGGAATGCACAATCACAGCGCGCGAGTTGCTATAGGGGGTTTTGCGGCTGTCAATCAGGGTCGGGGCAAATCCATATCGCGCCAGTTCAGCGGCGGCGCTTAATCCAACGGGTCCTGCTCCGATGACAAGAATTTTGGATTTGTTACCGCCTTGGCTACCCATCTTGATATTCCAAAATTATGTCCAGCAGCACTGCTTTTGCGTGATGCAAATTACAGGTGCTGCCGGATACAATACTTAGGCTTTTCCTTTATAGATATCAACCAGTTTGCCCAGCATATCGAGCGCATCCTGGCGGTCACGCTGGAACGAGTTGCGACCGATGATTGACCCGTTGCCACCACCATCGCGGATGGCGCGTGCATCGTCATAGACACTGTCGGCGCCTTTCTTGGCCCCGCCCGAAAATACCACGATACGTCGGCCGTTAAAGCTGGCGTCCATGCAGTGTTTCACACGCGCGGCTTGGGTGGCGATGTCGATGCTCTCGTCTTCATAGACCTTTTTCGCAGCAGGCAGCGACAGATGGTCGGTCGACAGTTTGATTTTGATGATATGGGCACCTAAAAGGGCCGCGATCTGGGCTGCATAAGCGGCAATGTCGATTGCGGTTTCGCCTGCACTGTCCAGTGCTTCGCCACGTGGGTAGGACCAGATCACAGTGGCCACGCCTTTGGCGGCGGCCTCTTCGCGCATGGCAGAGATTTCTTCAAACATATCCAGCCCCATTGAGGAGCCAGGATAGATTGTAAACCCAATCGCCGACGCCCCGATACGCAGCGCGTCGTCCACGGATGCGGTGATGGCCTGATCTTTAGCGGCTTCACTGGGGATCAGCGAGTTGGCCGAATTGGCCTTTAGAATGGTCGGTATTTGGCCCGCGAATGTATCGGCACCGGCCTCAAGCATACCCAAGGGGGCGGCAAAGGCGTTTAGCCCGGCGTCAATCGCCAGTTGGTAGTGGTAGTGTGGATCATATGCAGCTGGGTTGGGCGCAAATGAGCGCGCCGCGCCATGTTCAAAGCCTTGGTCAACCGGCAAGATAATCATTTTACCGGAACCACCCAGCTTGCCGTTCATCAATATCCGGCACAGGTTTGCCTTCACACCGGGGCAGTCGGCTTCATAGTTTGATAGAATTTTCTGAACAATACGTGTCGCTCTCATGACGTGATCCTTTACTAGAGTTGTGGGCCTTTGCCACTGCTCTAGTAAAGTATGCAACGGTATTCAACGCTGTTGGCGCTATCAGTCCGATAATACCGCCAATTCAGGCGTATCATGCCTGTTTAAATCGAATTCAGCCTATTCCAGTGCGGCCACACCTGGCAGGGTTTTGCCTTCCATCCACTCCAGAAATGCGCCGCCCGCTGTCGAGATATAGGTGAAATCATCCCCATGCCCCGAGGCGTTAATGGCTGCTACTGTATCACCGCCTCCTGCGATCGAGATCAGATCCCCCTTGGCGGTTGCATTTGCAATCTGGTCCAGCATGCCGAAGGTTGCGGTGTGAAAGGGGGGCATTTCAAACACCCCCAGAGGGCCATTCATCACCAAGGTTTTGGATGCGGCAATCACCGCATTTATGCGGTCCATGGTTTTTGGCCCTGCATCCAGAATCATGGCCTCGGCAGGGCAGGCATCGACGGGCAGAACCTCGTGCTCGGCATTTGCCTTGAATTCCCGCGCCACCACGATGTCGCTGGGTAGGATAATTTCACATCCTGCCGCGCCCGCTTTATCCAGAATTTCCAATGCGGTTTCTTTCATATCATGCTCGGCCAACGATTTGCCCACATCGATCCCCTGAGCGGCCAAAAACGTGTTGGCCATGCCGCCGCCGATCACCAGATGGTCGACTTTGCTGACCAGATTGCCCAACAACTCTAGTTTGGTAGACACTTTGGCACCGCCAACCACTGCGCAAACGGGGTGTTTCGGATTGCCCAATGCGGCCTCGAGCGCGTTCAACTCGGATTGCATCAAACGTCCCGCGCAAGATGGCATCAAAGCGGCGATGCCAGCTGTTGATGCATGCGCACGGTGCGCAGTGGAAAAGGCATCATTACAGTAGATGTCGCCAAGCGTGGCCAATTCCGCAGCAAATTCGGGGCTGTTGGCCTCTTCACCGGCATTAAAACGCAGGTTTTCCAGCAACAGAATGTCACCCTCAACCATATCGTTGATCCATGAACCGGCGCGAATGCCACCTTCAGCTCCGGCAAACTTGACCGGATGACCAAAAGCCGCTTCCAGAGCGGGTAGGGTGACACGCAGCGACATCTCCGGCACCACCTGACCTTTGGGCCGTCCGAAATGGGCCATCAACACAGGTTTGCCACCAGCGGCCAGTATGTCACGAACGGTCGGAACAATCCGTTCAATCCGTGTGGCGTCGGTGACGATACCGTCTGCTACCGGCACATTTATATCGACTCGCACCAAAACCACTTTGCCGTTCAGATTAACATCATCGAGAGTTTTCCAGCCCATTTCAGACCTCCATTTTGTACCGATTTGTGCCCACATTGACCATCTAGCAGGCAGGGTCAATGTGGCACAGTGTATTGGCCCTTTAATATTGCGCGCATCCCGCTTAGGTTCCCCCCAAATTACAACATGAAAAAGGAGCGCCAGATATGGCCGAGATCAAAGACCCAGAAAATACAATCCTGATGGAACTCAAAGACGGCACCGTAACTATTGAATTGCTGCCCAATGTTGCTCCAAAGCACGTTGATCGCATGAAAGAGCTGACGCGTGCTGGTGCCTATGACAATGTCTGCTTTCACCGCGTGATTGATGGTTTTATGGCCCAAACCGGTGATGTGGCCAACGGCAACATGGAAAATGATTTCAACCTGCGGGCCGCTGGCACCGGTGGATCGGACCAGCCCAATGTACCTGCCGAGTTTTCCAATGTGCCCCATGCGCGGGGCAGCATAGGTGCTGCGCGTTCGCAAAGCCCTGATTCTGCAAACTCGCAATTCTTTATCAACTTCGGCGACAACGCGTTCTTGAACGGCCAATATACTGTTTACGGCCAAGTGATTGAAGGTATGGAGCATGTTGACGCGATTGTCCGTGGTGAGCCACCAATGAACCCCGATCGTATGATCAGTATGAAAGTGGCTGCGGATGCTTAAGGCATTCGGGCTTCCTATAGTTTTGGTGGGGCTTGGGGCTGCGATCTGGGGAGCGTTCCTGATTTACGGAACGGAAACCAAATCGTTGTCCAGCGACACGCCCAGCCCCAATCTGGTGATTGAGGTTGGTGGCAGTCACAGTGGCACGATTGTGATTGATCTGCTGCCAAACGTAGCCCCCAAACATGTGGAGCGCATTATCGCATTGGCCAAATCCGGGGCGTATGATGACGTGATTTTTCATCGTGTGATTGACGGCTTTATGGCGCAAACCGGGGACGTTCAGTTTGGTGTGCGTGGCGGGGACAACGGTAAGGCTGGTATGGGGGCTTCGGCTCTGCCTGATTTACCGGCCGAGTTTTCCAACATTCCGTTCAAACTGGGCACAGTAGGGGCTGCGCGTTCAAGCAACCCAAATTCCGCCAACAGTCAGTTCTTTATCGTTCTGGCACCAGCCAAACATCTGAACGGCCAGTATACGGTGTTCGGTCAGGTGACCGAAGGGTTGGAGACGCTTTATAATATCAAGCTGGGGGATTCGAACGCCAACGGGGCGGTCGATGATCCTGACTACATGGTGAAGGTCACTGTCACCAACGAATGATTAGATTGGGGTGTGCTTTGTGCACGCCCCAAGCAAGATACATTATACTCCATCATAATGCCCCTCAAGATTGGGGGCTTTATGATGGAGTCCCTATTTTGTGAATGCATAACGCTATCATCAACCTGTCGTGAGCAGGGCTATTTTCGCAAAGCCTCTTCTGTCATCATTTGGGTAACCAAACAGGAGGATTTACGATGCGACGTCACCTAAGAATTTTTCCGTTGTTAGCGACCCTTGTGGCCGCCCTTGCCACGCCCGCCAGTGCCAACCCGGAGCGTTGGAAATCCGAGTGGCCCAACACCGATTTTTCCCGCAGCAGCGTGACCGACTGGAGTGAAATTTTGTCAGGTGGCCCGCCCAAGGACGGGATACCGGCACTGTCGGATCCAGAATTCCGCAAAGTCGCCTTGGAAAGCCGGCTAAATGCCCGCGAGCCAGTGATTACCGTTGAAATCAACGGCCAAGTCCCGCGTGCCTATCCAATCCGTTATTTGACGTGGCATGAGATTGTAAATGACAAAGTCGGCGGCGTGCCAATTGCCGTTACCTTTTGTCCGCTGTGCAATTCAAGCATGGTGTTTGACCGGCGTTTAGGCGGGAAGCAGCGCCAGTTTGGGGTGTCGGGCAAGCTGCGCAATTCAGATATGGTGATGTATGATGTTGAGACCGAAAGCTGGTGGCAACAGGCGATTGGCACCGGCATTGTTGGGGTTCACGATGGCGATGTGTTGAAACAATTGCCCAGCTGGATGGAGAGTTGGGCCGAGTTTAGCGCACGCAACCCTAAAGGGCTGGTGATGGACGAGCCGGACTGGAGCCGCGCCTATGGGAATAACCCTTATGTCAGCTACGATAGCTCGGTTCGTCCGTTTTTATATGGCGGCGAGCTGCCACCGCATGGCATCCCGCCATTGATGCGGGTTGTGCGGGTTGGCGAACGGGCTTGGCCGATGAACCGGTTAAGTGCTGAGGGGGAGGTGCGCGAATCTGGATTGGTGATCAGCTGGGCGGCGGGTCAGGCCTCGGCGTTGGATGCGCGTAATATTGGCGACGGCAAGGATGTTGGCACGGTCCGGGTGCGGGATGGCAGCGGGCGCAACGTGGCGCATGACGTGATGTTTGCCTTTGCGTTTCATGCGTTTTTTCCGCAGGGTAAGTGGATGTTGCCTAAATGAGCTGACGCGCATGATACTTGGTAAAACCCCCTCGGTCCCCCTGAAGGGGGAGGCGATGGGGAAAATGTTGTGCATTAACTTTGCGGCGTTGTTGGTTTGCTGTTGGAGCCTCCGGCGGAGGTATTTAGAAAAAGAAGAAGCTAGGGCGTGAGCGTGACCAGCGCGTGGCGTTTTTTACCGGCTGAGAGTTTGAGCGGTGAGGTTAGATCGTCGCTGGTGATTATCTGGCCTGCACTTGTTACGGCTGCGTCATTCATTTTGGCCCCGTTTTCGGCAATCAGGCGTTTGGCATCCTTGCCAGATTTGGCAAGGCCGGATTTTACGAACAATTGCACGATCGAGATGCCGTCGCCAATATCTTCGGCACTGAGGTCAACGGTTGGCAGCTCATCGCCAACGCCGCCTTTTTCAAACACTTCACGGGCGGTGGCTTCGGCTGCTTTTGCAGCATCCGCGCCGTGGGCCAGCGTGGTGACCTCGTTTGCCAACCGGATTTTGGCGGCGTTAATGTCGGCTCCGTCCAGCGCGCCCAGGCGGTCGCATTCCTCAATCGGCAGTTCGGTGTAGAGTTTCAGGAAGCGCCCAACATCGGCGTCCGTGGTGTTGCGCCAGAATTGCCAGAATTCATAGGGGCTGCGCATGTCGGGGTTTAGCCAGACGGCGCCATCCAGAGATTTGCCCATCTTTTTGCCATCGGAAGTTTCCAAAAGAGGTGTGGTCAGGCCGAAAATCTGGTTGTCCAACACGCGGCGGGTCAGGTCGATTCCGTTGACGATGTTGCCCCATTGATCAGAACCACCCATTTGCAGCAAGCAGCCATAACGGCGATTAAGTTCAAGAAAATCATAGGCTTGCAGGATCATGTAGTTGAACTCAAGGAACGACAGCGACTGTTCACGGTCAAGGCGCGATTTTACCGATTCAAACGCCAGCATCCGGTTGACCGAGAAATGCCGACCAATATCACGCAGGAATGACAGGTAGTTCAGATTATCCAGCCATTCGGCGTTATTGACCATTTCGGCGTCAGTCGCCCCGTCGCCAAAGCTGACATAGCTGGAAAATACGGCCTTGATGCCTGCGATGTTGTCATTGATCGCAGCGTCATCCAGCAGCGGGCGTTCATCAGAGCGAAAGGACGGGTCCCCCACCTTGGTGGTGCCGCCGCCCATCAAAACAATCGGTTTATGGCCGGTTTTTTGCAACCAGCGCAGCATCATGATCTGGATCAGGCTGCCCACATGCAGCGATTTCGCGGTGGCGTCAAAGCCGATATAGGCGGGCACAACGCCTTTGATTAGGGCTTCGTCTAGCGCTTGGTAATCGGTGCAATCGGCGACAAAGCCGCGTTCCAGCATCACCCGCATGAATTCTGATTTGGCGTGGTAGGTCATCTTGATAAATATCCGTTCTCATGTGCTTTGGACCCTGATATATCGGGGCGAGCGGTGAAGGGAAAGAGCATGTTGAAAACAGGACCGATCTGGGCGCTTGGCGCGATGTCCGGAACCTCGCTGGACGGGGTTGATGCGGCCATGCTGCACACCGATGGCGTTTCAATCTTCGGGTTTGGCGAAAGTCGATATCGCCCCTATAGCAAGGTCGAGCGTGCGGTGATTGCGACCGCGCTCGGACAATGGCCTGACGATAAGGGGGTTACGGCCGCTGCTGAGTTGGTTGAAACAGCGCATGCCGAGTTACTGGACAGCATCAAAGGGGCTGAGCTGGTCGGGTTTCACGGCCAAACTTTGGCGCATGACCCCTCTGGTCGCGGCACCCATCAGGCGGGCGATGGCAGCGTATTGGCCGAGGTGTTGAATATTCCTGTGGTTTGGGATTTTCGCACATCAGACGTCGAAATGGGCGGGCAGGGCGCGCCACTGGCGCCGTTTTACCATTTTGCCTGCGCCAAATGGATCAAGGCCGACGCCCCTGTGGTTTTCTTGAATCTGGGCGGGGTGGGCAATTTGACATGGGTGGACCCAGCAAAGGACACCCCGGAAGCCGTTGGCGCGTTGTTGGCCTTTGACACAGGCCCCGCCAATGCGCCGATCAATGATTTGGTGGCAGCACGGCTGGGGCTGCCTTATGATAAGGGGGGCGAGCTGGCCCTGCAAGGTTCTGTGGATGAACCACTGGTCGAGGCGTTTTTGGGCCGTGGGTATTTTTACAAAACGCCCCCCAAGTCGTTGGATCGAAACGACTTTGAAGATGTACTTGCGCTGGTTGCCGATCACAGCGACACCGATGCTTGCGCTACGTTGACGGCGATCGCGGCGGCTTCGGTTGCCAAGGGGATGGAACATTGTCCAAGCCCGCCCGTGCGCGTATTGGTCACCGGTGGTGGGCGGCATAATGCGGCGATGATGGCGATGCTGGCAGTCTTGTTGGACTGCCCCGTGCATCCGATTGAGGATGTCGGGCTGGATGGCGATATGCTGGAGGCGCAGGCCTTTGCCTATCTGGCGGTGCGGGTGTTGCGCGGGATGGCGACTTCAAGCCCGTCAACCACGGGGGTTGCGGCCCCTGTCGGGGGTGGAAAAGTTAGCCGACCGTCGCTCTGAATTCACTAATCATAACTAATTTCAACGCCTTGCGGCATCATCTCGAACCCGTCGAAATGAAATCCGGGCGAGACGGTGCAACCGACAAGGGTATAATCGCCGGTGCTGCGGGCCGCTTGCCAATGGTGGGCTGGCACGATCAGTTGCGGCGCTTCATTGTCCAGCACATCCGGTCCCAAAAGGTGATCTCGGGCAGGGCCGGATTTGGTTTCGGCCATGCTCAGAATTAGCGGTGCGCCAGCGTAGTAATGCCAGATTTCCACCGCATCGACACGGTGCCAGCGGCTCGTTTCGCCAGCCTTTAGCAAGAAATAGATGCAGGTGCCTGTGGGGCGCCCCCCGTCGACAGACGCAGCAACCCATGTCTGTCGGTAATGCCCACCCTCCGGGTGCGGTTCCAGGTTCAGCTGGGATATGAGTTTATCGGCAGCGCCCATCGAGTGATCCGTCCGGTAAAAGGAAAGGGGGCGGGCAATTCGTTTGACAGAATGCCCGCCCCCAAAAGGTTATTTCAAAATTGAGCGCCCAGCGTATTCCGCCGTTTCGCCCAGCATTTCCTCGATCCGGATCAGCTGGTTGTATTTGGCGAGCCTATCTGAGCGCGCCAAGGAGCCGGTTTTGATCTGGCCGCAGTTTGTCGCCACGGCGAGATCGGCGATGGTGGCGTCCTCGGTCTCGCCTGAACGGTGCGACATCACGCAGGTCATGCCGGCGCGGTGTGCCATATCTACGGCTTTAAGGGTTTCGGACAAGGTGCCTATTTGATTGACCTTTACCAGCAATGAATTGGCGGCTTTCTTGTCAATACCAGTGGCCAAACGCTCTGGGTTGGTGACAAACAGGTCGTCGCCGACCAGCTGGATTTTGTCACCCAAGGCGGCGGTCAGGGCGACCCAGCCGTCCCAGTCATCCTCAGACATGCCGTCCTCGATGCTGATGATTGGATAATCGGCAACCAGCGCTTGCAGGTAGGCGACGTTTTCGGCGGAGGTCAGCGATTTACCTTCGCCCTTCATTTCGTATTTTCCATCGACGTAATATTCGGTGGCGGCGCAATCCAGCGCCAGATAGATGTCCTTACCCGGCTTATAACCTGCCTTCTCAATCGAGCGCAGGATGAAGTCCAGCGCGTCGCGGGTCGATGACAGGTTCGGGGCAAAGCCGCCCTCGTCGCCGATGCCTGTCGACAGGCCAGCGGCGGACAATTCACCTTTCAGCGTGTGGAACACTTCGGCCCCCATGCGCACGGCATCGCGGATGTTTTCAGCTGACACCGGCATGATCATGAATTCTTGGATATCTATAGGATTATCAGCATGTTCTCCGCCATTGATAATGTTCATCATTGGCACCGGCAACATGCGGGCCGAGGTGCCGCCAACGTAGCGATACAGCGGTTGTTCGGAGTATTCAGCGGCCGCGTGGGCAACGGCCAGCGAGACTCCCAAAATCGCGTTGGCCCCCAGTCGTGCCTTATTAGGGGTGCCGTCCAGCTCGCACATGATCGCGTCGATGGCTTCTTGCTCGCCGCAGTCCATACCGGCCAGCTCTTCGGCGATTTCACCGTTCACAGCGGCCACCGCCCCCAGCACGCCTTTGCCCAGATAACGTGATTTGTCCCCGTCGCGTTTTTCAGCGGCCTCATAGGCGCCCGTTGAGGCACCAGAGGGCACAGCGGCGCGGCCCATGGTGCCATCCTCAAGGGTTACATCCACTTCGACGGTCGGGTTTCCACGGCTGTCCAGAATTTCGCGGGCGAAGATGTCGATGATGGTGCTCATGGAGTGGTCCTTTTGAGGTAAATATATTCGGGTTGGGCCTGTTTTACTGTGCTTCTGAGCGCAAGGAAAGGGGGCAAATCGCTGTAATTTTGTAGTAAAACAATTGTCAAAGTTTCAATTTCTCAAGGGCCACCGGGTATCTGTGCAGGGGGGCGCGGTGCACCCGTCCATAACTAGGCACCGTGCCGCTCGCGTAAAAATGCATAAAGCCCAGCAGAAATGGTGATCGCAACGCCAACCAATGTCCATACATCTGGTCGCTCACCGAACACAATTGCCCCGACTATCAGTGCAAAAACTATTCGCGTATAGCGAAACGGCGCCACAACCGAGACATCCCCAATACGCATTGCCGCCGTAATTGCCCAATATGCCGCCACCGAGAGTGTGACCAAACTGACGATTTGCCCCCAATTCATCAGGCTCATGGGTTGCGGCGGTTGTCCCAGCGCCATTAACAACAGCCCTGCAGGGATCAACATTGAAATGCCATAGGTCGACAGGCGCAAAGTCGGCATGTCGCGTGGTGCCATTCGGGTTGCCAAATCGCGCATCGCGAGGCCAAACATGCCGATCACCGCCCAGATAGAGGCCATATCAAAACTGTTGCCGCCTGGCCGTATGATAATCAGCACGCCGACAAAACCGACAAAGATTGCACTCCAACGGCGCCAATGCACCTGTTCCCTCAATAAAATTACCGCCCCAAGCGTTACCGCCAGTGGTGTGGCCTGAGCGATTGCCGAAGCGGTCGAGAGGTCGATTTTTGACAGCGCTGTAATATAGCATATTGTACCCACGATTTCACTGCCGTTGCGCAGCATGACCGGAAACAGGAAAAAATCGCGTGCCAGTATGGCAGTGCCGTTGGCGCGGGTCAGTGTTGCAAAAACCAAACCGCCAAAGACGCCGACCAACAGCAGGATTTGTCCAACCGGTAGATCGTTTGATGCGGATTTTACAAAGCTGTCGGCAAGTGTAAATCCGGCCATAGCGATGATCATCAAGCCGATGCCGCGCAGGTTGTCACGCGACTGGGTAGGGCTCACTTGCGGATCGGCACGCCGTATAATTCCAAACGATGCCCTTTCAGCCGATATCCCAGTTTCTGCGCAATTTTCTCTTGCAGGGCTTCGATTTCGGGGTCGATAAATTCGATCACTTTTCCCGAATTCATATCAATCAAATGGTCGTGGTGCTCACGGTCTGCTGATTCATAGCGCGCCCGCCCATCACCAAACTCGTGCTTGTCCAATATGCCCGCCTCTTCAAACAGTTTGACCGTGCGATACACTGTGGCAATTGAAATGCGCGCGTCAACAGTACTGGCGCGGGCATACAGCTCTTCTACATCTGGGTGGTCAAAGGCGTCTTGCAGCACGGTGGCAATCACGCGGCGCTGTTCTGTCATGCGCAGGCCGGACCGTTCGCATTTGCTGATAATTGTCTCAGGCATGAAAGCCCCCCAGATTAATTCCACCAAAGTTTAAGCGATAAAGCGCTCGGCCTCCACCAGTTTTTTGTGAATGTGGTTCGGGTTGCGCTTGTCGATGACAACTTTTGCCAGTGTGGTCATAAGACCCATCAGGAACTCCCGGTTTACGCATACCTGGTTGGGCCATTTCCAGCACGACTCGGCACCGGTTTTAGGGCGGGAATGTTGTTCTTGAGGCTGCATGTTGTTCTCGATACTTGATGGACGTCATACATTATGATAATTGAATGTAAGTTTGATAAATTACGCGCCACAGAACAGGGAGTTCACTATGTCATTTGAATATGAAGGCAACGAAATCGAAACTGACGCCAACGGCTATCTGACCAACCAAGAAGACTGGTCCGAGGACATGGGCCGCTTCATGGCCTCTGTCGACAATATCGAATTGACCGAGCGCCATTGGGACGTGATCAACTACCTGCGCGAGGAATATTTTGACAACGGCCAAGTCCACCCCAATACCCGCACCATCATGAAGGCGATGTCATCGGAATGGGGCGAAAAAATCAAACAGGGTGATCTATATGCGCTGTTTCCGGGCGATCCGTCCAAACAGGGCGGTAAGTTGGCAGGCCTGCCAGAGAGCCGTCGCAAGGGCGGATACTAAGTCTGGCTTAATAAGTTTATTGCGCGCCGCAGATGTAATGCCTGCGGCGTTTTGCGTTTGTCTACATCAATTCCGGTTCGCGCCCGACCCGTTTGGCCAATGGCGCCACGGTCAACCCTTGCACGATGATCGAGAACATCACCAGAATATAGGTTGCCGCCAGTATCAGCGGTTTATATTCGCTGTCGGGCAGGGACAGGGCCAAGGCGACAGATATGCCGCCCTTCAGCCCGCCCCACGTCATAATCGGCACCACCCCTTGGGAAAACTCGCGGAACGGTTTCAGCACCATAACCGGTACCGCCACCGCCACCAGACGGCCAAACAGCGACAGGCCAATCGCGCCGATACCGGCGACAATTGCATCATCGCTAAAGGCGACTGCGAACACTTCGAACCCGATCATCAAGAACAGCACGGCGTTCAGAATTTCGTCGATCAGTTTCCAGAACGCATCGACATAACGGCGGGTTTCCTCGGACATGCCGTGTTTCATGCCCACGTCCCCA
>Ga0209345_10001159_pt1 | contig 32132 bp, 30 predicted proteins | sample Cruoilmetagenom7_FD_187294 | JGI IMG/M metagenome (GOLD analysis project Ga0209345, IMG submission 187294) | Oil polluted marine microbial communities from Coal Oil Point, Santa Barbara, California, USA - Sample 7 (SPAdes) (version 2) | ecosystem: Environmental > Aquatic > Marine > Oil seeps ...
TCTGGATGTTGCATCCATGAACAAGAAAAACACACGGAGCGCATGAGCATGGCTGACGAAATCAACACACTCGAAGATCTCGCATCTGTAGCCGGCATTGAAGCCACTCCAGAAGTAGAGCTGACCCCACGCGAGCCCGTTCGTGACGAATTCGGCCGCGCCTATGCAACCGGCAAGCGTAAAGATGCGGTTGCCCGCGTCTGGATCAAGCCAGGTTCCGGTAAGGTTGTCGTAAACGGCAAGCCGCAGAACGAATATTTTGCGCGCCCCGTTCTTCAGATGATCCTTCAGCAGCCTTTCAGCATCACAGGCACAGACGGTCAGTTTGACGTTTATGCCACAGTGAAGGGCGGCGGTTTGTCCGGTCAGGCCGGTGCGGTTAAGCACGGCGTGTCCAAAGCACTGCAGCTGTACGATCCCTCCCTGCGCGGCGCGCTGAAAGCGGCAGGCTTCCTGACCCGCGACAGCCGTGTGGTTGAGCGTAAGAAATACGGTAAGGCCAAAGCGCGTAAGAGCTTCCAGTTCTCCAAGCGTTAAGCTTTCTACCAGACAAAAAGAAAGGCCGCCTCTCAGAGGCGGCCTTTCTTTTTGTTAAGTGTAAGTGTGTAAGGGCGGGTTGTTTTACCGTCCTTGGGAACGCATGGCGTGGCTGCCATCGCCCCTGACAACGAGCATGCGAGTACGATAGCAAGGACAGCCAACAGGCTCTGGCCAAGCGGCATCAAGATACTATCGACAGTATAAAAGCTGCCACAAGGCGCGTGCGTTTGCCCAAGGTGATGACAAGGCCAGCGGATACAAAATGAACACGCACCAGCACCTAATGATGCGCAATGGCGGTTGTTTGGAGAAAATGCGGGAAGAACATTGTGCCAAGAGAGCCCTCCCATACTGTTGAAGGGTTGCGTGCCAGCCAGGATCAACGATCTCCCCGAAACGATGCGCTTAGTCCAAGGGATATACTCTGTTCCCTTGTTCAACTTTGCCTCTATCTGATGCGCAATACCTCTTGGGTCATGATAGCTTGCAACGTTTTACGGCATCAGCGATAGACAGAAATGCAAAGCAACACTTGCGATTTTGTGCGGTTTCCTCGTTTATGTCAGTCCGATTGGGGTAACGCATTTGGGGATCATTTCCACGTCGGCGCGAACCACTGGATTCAATTGGGGTGTCTTGATGTAGACTATCCACATATCAGGTCTGTGAAAGGGTTCTGCATAGCTGGCCCTGTGTAACTCGGGAACGTGATCACCGAATACGGTCGGGAAGAAGCCTGTATAATTGCTGTGAGCGCTTGATTGCGCAGCAATGAGCAGAGCCTCAAACCCGCAGTTTCGGAATAGACGGCATGTCAAATCCGTAAGCTTTTGGTTGAATGGAAATGCCGTCATAATCAATCTCTACCAAATCGTTCGGCAAGCTGTCGCTGTGGGCAGAGGCGTAGAGGTAGATAGACAGGCTGGAGGCTTGGGCGCAGATATGGTTCCCGTGATTTGGCATTTTGCAGCAAACCGTGGCCGTCCAGCGGAAGACAGTGCTTTAAATCATCCCAATTCAGCACAAGGGGCCTCTGCTCGGTGGCTCGAGACGAGGTTTGTTATCAAAACCGCTGCCTGCAAAATCCAAAAAACTGACCCAAAATTTGCAAAAAGCGCGATGTATTCGCTGTGATGCTAAAGGGGTTTCGTAATGACCAAAATAGTGGCGCGCGTATTACCTTACTGAAGAATAAGAACCACAATTTACAGGTCTACGCTGAGGCTTTGACGGCTAGGACATTGATCGGACTTTTGATTTTCCGAGCATTTGATATTATAGATCATCTCTCTGGTTTGGGTGAAACAGGTTCGACCTGTTTGAGAATGCCCGCATCATCGGGCGTTCGATCTTGCCTAAAATGTCGGTGGATCAGTTTGGGCATGTGGTTTTTGCCACCTGCGTCATTCCCAAACGCGGCTGTTGGGCGCATACTTAATTGAGGTAGCACCGGTTCTGCCAAATCAGACAGTGCGATGAATCCAGATGCCTTGGCGTGGATTTGTTTAATGACGGGCAATGGGGGATGGTGAATTGAATCTATGCACACGAAGTATCGCTATGTTGAGAAGAGTTTGCCTCATAGCTATCGCAGGGATTCTGGTGGGCTGCGGTACGCCTGAGTACAGGGCTGAGCGTAATGTTTGCGTCGCCGAATGGTTCACGAAGATTCCACCGCGTTATGAACAAGAATTCTATTATGTGACAGAATCCAGACGGGTACCGACCGGCCGAACAACCTGTAAGGAAAAAGGTCAGAAGATCATCTGTACACCGGTGATGCGGACTGAATACCTTAGATATCCGGCAATCCGGACTGTGGACCGGAATAAGCCGCAGCGTGATGCGCAGATCACCGTATGCACGCAAAAGGCCTGTCTGGCCAAGTTTGGAAATCCGGAATGCAAAATCTAACGACAGCGGCGGAATCTTCACTAACTTTCGACTAGACGCCCCTTTCGAGGACCCTTTCGCATGCCTATGTAGAGGGGTAAGTAATTAGGAATGCCCATGAAATACTCTATCCTCGATCTGTGCCCCGTGCCCGAGGGGCATAGTGCGGCTGATGCCATGAAAAACACTGCCGATCTGGCCCAGCATGCCGAGGCTTTGGGCTATCACCGCTATTGGATGGCAGAACATCACAACATGCCGGGTATTGCCTCTGCGGCGACGGCTGTGTTGTTGGGGCATGTGGCAGGCAAGACAAAGACCATTCGCGTGGGCGCAGGCGGTGTGATGCTGCCGAACCACGCGCCACTAACGATTGCAGAGCAATTCGGCACGCTTGCCACGCTGTACGGTGACCGCATCGATCTTGGGCTGGGCCGCGCGCCGGGAGGTGATCAAGCAGTCTGGCACGCATTGCGGCGGGGCCGTACCGGCGAGGACAACTTTCCCGCCGAAGTGGCCGAGCTGATGGGATATCTCGATGATGCCGACCCGCGCGCAGCTGTTCAGGCGCATCCGGGGCAGGGCACTCATGTGCCGTTATGGATTCTGGGCTCTTCGCTGTATGGTGCGCAACTGGCGGCGCATTTTGGCCTGCCTTACGCGTTTGCGTCTCATTTCGCGCCGGACGCGCTGGAAGATGCGGCCTATATCTATCGCCGTGATTTCAAACCCTCAGAAAGTCTTGATGCGCCCAAATTCATGCTGGCGGTGAACGTCATCGGTGCAGATAGCGACGCCGAGGCGGCCTATCTGCGGACTTCTGTACAGCAGGCCTTCGCGCGCCTGCGTAGTGGAGTGCCTGGGAAGTTGCCGCGTCCCGTGGACGATATCGATGCTGAAATCGGCCCCGCCCTGCGACGGGGTGTGGATCAAGCGCTGAGGATCACCGCAACCGGCGCGCCCGAGACTGTGCGGCGGCAGCTGGCAGAGCTGGTGGCGAAATACCAGCCGGACGAGCTGATCCTGACGGGCCAAATTCACGATCACGCGGCGCGCAAACGCTCCTTTACCATTGCTGCTGAGGCGATGGGTGATCTTGTTCAGGGTAAACAGTTGTCAGGGGCTACGAGTTTATAGAACACGCGCCCGCTTTCGCGTATTCGCTCCTCGACACAGGTATCTTTGAGGAACCACTGCGCCGCAGCAAAGCTGCTGGTGGAGACCTTCGTTTGAGTGCCGTCGGGCAACCTGACAACCGCGTTAAATGTAAATCCGCTGTCGCTGGAAGTGTCAAACATCGACACAGTCTGCACCGAGACAAAGCGCAGATGCGTGTGCCTGTCGGGCTTGGCAAGGATAAAGAAGGTCAGGGTAGCAACAACGAAAATAACCCCCGCAAGTACAAGTACGCCGTATTCCTGCGCCAGTAGCCGCCATGTCAGCGGCAGCTGCTCCCAAAGCCTAATCATCGGGTGCGATCAGCCCCAGGCCGCGCAAATAGATCCCGATGCCTGTCTCCAACAAGTCTTCGGGCGGGAAGGGGGAGGCACGACCGGGCGAGTTTCGGGCAAATAATTCCACCACACCATGGCTCAGCGCCCAGATATGAGCCGAGAACATAGAGGCAGGGGGGCGTTTATCTTCTGGAATATGCTGGCTTAGATCGGTGGCCGCCTGTTCCAGCACGGCATTCGCGCGGTTGGCCACTGCCGCCAAGGCCGCCGACCGGTTGATCTGCACACCACTTTCAAACATCGCAATGTAATGGCCCGGGTATTTGCGCGCAAAAGCGAGGTAGGCACGGCCTGTCGCCTCGAACGCTTGCAGCGCAGACGGCTGGCCGCTTTCATAGGCGTATTGCATCAGGTCGCCGAAAATCTCGTACCCTTGCAGGGCCGCTTCGGCAATCAGGTCCTCGCGCCCTTCGAAATGCCGATACACGGCAGCGGGCGTGACACCCGCCTGTTTTGCGGCCTCTGACAGGGTAAAGCCGGTCGGGCCGCGTAGCTCAATCAGCTTCAGCGCAGCATCAACCAAGGCCTGCCTTAGATTGCCGTGATGATAGCCACGCTTAGACATCCCAAATCTCTGGCCCACCGCAAACGGTGCTGTCGATCGGCCCGATCGCGTCTACGTCCTTACGCGTGTAATCGAACTGGTGCAAAACGGTCCGAATGGCGTTCAGGCGTGCACGGCGTTTGTCGTCAGACCGCACAACCGTCCATGGAGCAAGAAGTGTGTGACTGCGCGCCAGCGTGTCCTGAATGGCAGCGGTGTATTCATTCCAAAGGCTCAAGCCTTTGACATCAATGCCCGACAGCTTCCATTGCTTAAGCGGATCACTCTCGCGCGCGAGCATCCGGCGCAATTGTTCGGCACGACCTACGTTCAGCCAGAACTTGAACAGGTGAACACCGTCTTCGACCAACATCTGCTCGAACGGTTGAACCTGTTGGAAAAACTGCGTGTTTTCATCCGGCGTGCAAAAGCCAAAGACAGGCTCGACAACGCCCCGATTGTACCATGAGCGGTCAAAGAACGCGATTTCACCGGCCGAGGGGAGGTGTTTGATATACCGCTGGAAATACCATTGGCTGCGTTCTTCATCGGTAGGCTTTGCAAGGGCGATCACATGCGCATCACGCGGGTTTAGATTCATACGGAAGCGCCCGATGGTGCCGCCTTTTCCTGCAGCGTCACGCCCTTCGAACAAGATCGCGATCCGCGTGCCGCTGTCGCGGACCCAAGATTGCAATTTCACCAGTTCAATTTGAAGGGCGTCCATTTGGCGATCATAGGATTTTCTGCCCATTCTGCTGCCGTGCGGATAGCTTTCGGTCAGAATGTCATCCTTTTCGGCCTTTTTCACGGCCTCACGGATATCTTTTGGGGCATCGTTTTCGTAGTAGGCGCTGATCGCACCATCAAAGGGCAGCTCCATCACGGGCCTCCTGTGTGAAATTTCTTTCAATATGCGATGTTAACGGGATTAACGCAAACCCGCACGGGATGCGGCGCGGTCAATTGCGGCCTCCACTTCGTCCGGGGCGGCATGATGTGGCATATGGCCCACACCGGACAGTACTGTAAGCCGCGCACCTGCCACCTGTTTGGATAAAGGTTCGGAGTGGACTGACAGGGGGACGATCGTATCAGCGTCGCCGTGCACGATCTCCATCGGCATGTCCAAGCTATTATACCGTTGAGACATTTTTACGATATGTGGGCGTAGATAATTGACCTGCTGCGCATTGGCGCGCAGGCTTTCGCGGCGCAGAACCAAACCGGCACCAACGTGGTGGGCATAGTCTGGCGGCGCTTGCTGGGGTGTGAAGATGCTCTCGACGCTGCTGTCCACATAGCTTTGTGGAAGGAAGGCGGAAATGAAGGGGACCAACAGCCCGCCACCTAACGCAGTCCCGACAACGGTATATGTCCAACCGAGCTCTCCCGGCCAAGGGTTGGAAACAGCCCCAAGCATGACAACAGCGGCAGTTTCATTGGGCCTGTTCAATGCCCAAGCCATCGCGACCGCACCCCCAAAGGAATGGCCGACCACGATGGGGCGGTCCACGCCCACAATGTCAGCGGCCTTTTGCAACAGGGCTGCTTGCTCCATCGGGGTTTCATTCGCTGTATTCCATGCACCGCCCTTGCCAGGCAACCGACCTGTCCAGCCAAGACCCGGACGATCTAGCATAATCACGCGGTAGCGGTCAGACACACGGTCAGCGAAATCAAAGGTCCAGTCGCGGACATTGCCGCTGGCACCGTGGATCAATATCAGGTCCGGACCGCTGCCCTCGATCAAGACGTGAACGGGAGTGCCATCGACATCAACCACCCGACCTTGGGGGGGATAGTTTTTGGTCGCTGACGCCTCGCGTGCGCTGGCACGCCATTGTACGGCGACCACCAAGGTAACGGCGACTGACACGAACAGCAACATTTTAAAGGCCGATTTTTTCAATATCATAGGGCGTTGACTGATAGATTTCCTGTATCCAGTTGCCGAAAAGCAAATGCGCATGGCTGCGCCAGCGGTTGACCGGGGGCAAACTGGGGTCATCGTTGGTGTAGTAATTGACGGGCACATTGATGGGCGTGCCTGCTTCGATATCGCGGTCGTACTCTTGCTTTAGTGTGTCACGGTCGTATTCAAAGTGATTGAAGATGTAGATAGCGCGGTGTTCGGGGTCTTCCACCAATGCGGGGCCAACTTCGTCACTGCCCAAAAGCGTCTTCAACGATGGGTGGCTGTCCACCTCGTTCTGGCGGATTTCGGTCCAGCGTGAAACAGGGATCACACAATCGTCGGAAAACCCGTTGAGATAGGGCGAGGCCGGCGCAAGGTTCTGGTGCCGAAAGCAGCCAAACGCTTTTGCATCAAGGATGTGTTTTTTCACGCCGTGAAAGTGATTGATCATCGCCATCGCACCCCAGCAGACGCCGAAGGTGGACTGAACATTGGTCTGGGTCCAATCCATCACGCGCTCAAGCTCTGAGTAGTAATCCACGTCCTGAAATTCCAGATGCTCGATCGGGGCGCCTGTGATGATCAGGCCGTCGAACTTTTCATCCCAGACTTCGGAGACAGGGCGATAAAAGCTCTCCATATGTTCGGCGGCCGTGTTGCGCGTCTGGTGATCGGTCATGCGCAGCAGCGACAGCTCAATCTGGAGCGGCGTCGCACCGATCAGTCGCGCAAACTGGTTCTCTGTCTGGATTTTCTTGGGCATCAGGTTCAACAACGCGATGCGCAGAGGCCGAATGTCCTGCAGTGCAGCTTGATCTTCGTCCATGACACTGACGCCCTCACGGGTCAAAACTTCGTAGGCGGGCAGGGCAGCAGGAATTTTGATGGGCATGTGTCAGTACTTTTTATCAGTCGGGCTTTACAAGTAGAGCCGGAGGCCCACAGTCTCAAGGGGCCGCACGGGATCGTGTCTAAAGCTTGGAGGCGATCAGCGCATCAAAGTCATCAGAATTTGTGACCGCGTGCATTTCTTCGGCCGTGACGGTGATGCCGTGACGCGCCATCGCTTCATAGCGCGGCTGGCGGTGCGCCAGAGCCTGCGCGTAGGTCCATCGAATGAAGGCGTCCGGATCAACATCTTCTTCTTTAATATTGTTTTTGCTTAGATATTCGTCCCAAACCCGCGCAAGGAAGTCAGGATGATACGCCATAGGTTTCGGCGCACGGTCAAACCGCCGGATCAGTTCTTGGGAATGGGCGTCATCGCCCTTGATCCAGATGAGCAGACATATTTCCGAAAGCTTTTCCAACAGCGGGTCTGCGTCATTTTCCGGATCAATCCATTCGCAGATAGAGCCTCCGGTGTCGCAGATAAAGTTTGGGTAGCCATATAGGTTCTGCGCGCGGGCCATGAAGGCCTCGGTGTCCATCAGTGCCGCGATTTCCGCCTCGCGAAACTGGCTTTGGCGTGCGGTATATTCGGCCATTGGCAATCCGCCTTTTGCCGGATTACCCGGCTTGCCCAGATAGGCCGACACGGCGCTCAGGTCATGGTCATGTATATTGGGTTCCAGATACATAGCATCCGCACGCAGCATTTCCGCCAGAAACGGCTCACGCATGGCGTGCGCAATCAGATTATCCTTGATGTGCCGGTGCATACCGGAGGTGCCGATACGGTAATCAATTGAATAATGGAACCAGCCACCTTGCTGTACCAGCGTCTTGGAAACGTGGGTTTTGCCCAAGCCGGACATGCCGAAAAACAGGACGGATTTATGCGCAGCTGTGCGCCAGCTTTTTGCATCGGGATAGAGCATGGGTGCCTCCGGGCTGGTATTGCCCTTTCCCTAGCGTGCGCGGTGCAGCCGGTCAATCAGGCGACCGTCGATGATCACCAGACCAAGCGCCAGCAAAGCAAAGCCCTTATAGGCATTGGGGGATAAGGTTTCGCCCAGAACCAGCGCACCAAGAATGATCGCGACGGGCGCAACCAACAATGTGACCAGCATCAGGTTGCCGCTTCCAGCGAGAGACAGGACCTTATAATATAACAGATAGGCCAACGCCGTAGCGCAGATCGCGTAATAGGCGATGGCAGCTATGGTACGCGGTTGAAGGTCCAACCGGATTGGACCGTCCACAATCCATGCGAGTGGAATCATCATGAGCGCTGACGCCGTGAGCATGCCAGCGGCGGCCACCTGTGGCTCCAGCCCAGACAAGCGCTTGCGCGCCCAAACGCCTGCAAGGGCATAGGATAGTGTACCCGCAAGTACCGCCAGCTGTGCCAGAGACTTGATATCAAAATCTCGCAGGTTTTGCAGGCCGATGGCTGTGGCCACACCGGCAAAGCCAACAGCAATCCCCACGGCTTTACGGGGTGAGAGCCGTTCATCACTCAGGAATATCGCAGCGACCAGCACGCCGAACACGGCAGTCGTGGCATTGAAGATCGAGGTGAGGCCAGAGGGGATATATAGCTGCCCCCATGCCATAAGGCTGAAGGGAATAACGTTGTTCAACAACCCCATGCCCAAAAATCCGATCCAGATGTGGGGCCCGCGTGGCAAGGGCAGTTTTCGGACCAGCACGTAGACCCATAGGACAAGCGTCGCCCAGCCCACGCGGTGTGCCACGGCCGTTAACGGCGGGACTTCGTCCAAGGCGATGCGGATCGACAGGAAAGAAGCGCCCCAAATCAGGGCAAGGAGGGCCAGAAGCCCCCAGCTTTGTGTAGATATTGTGCGTTCATTCATCGCTATGACCTAGCCCATCGGGCGCAACGTGACGATCCGGATGATGCGCAATAGCTCAAGAGGTCTTGCGGGTCTCGTTCCAGATGTTGAGGTAATTGGCGGCGAAGATCAAACCGGCCCCTACAAATACCCACAGCTCCAGTGGCTCTGAATAAAGGATCATTGCAACGATCGCGATCACTGGCAGGCGCGCAAAATCGATGGGCACGACAACCGTGGCTGGCGCAATCGAAAGGGCTGTGGTCAGGCAAAAGTGCGCCAACAGGCCCGCACATCCGACGAGAAACAGATAGGGGAGGGTTTGTGCGGTCGGTAGCGCGATATCCCCGTCAAACCCTGCTGTGATCAGGCCAAAGAGCAACTGGATCGTTGTGAGGAAAAACAGGATCGAGGTGATCGAATTGCTTCGCGTTAGACGTTTTGTCAGCAGAATGGTTAAGGCGAAGAACACCGCCGCTGCGGCTGCATAAAACAGGGCAAACTGGAACGTATCGGGATTGGGCCGCGTCACAATGAGGATGCCGATAAAGCCCAACACTGCTGAAATGCTGCGGATGCGCGTCAGCTTTTCACCAAGAATCAACGGCGCAAGGATGACCACCCAAAGCGGGGAAGTGAACTCCAACGCAAAAACCTGCGCCAACGGGACAACCGCGACCGCGTAGAACCATAGATTCTGGCCGGTAAAGTGAAACAGGTTGCGCAGAAAATGCTGTTTGTAATGGTCAAAGCGGATTTCGTGCCAGCGGTTGCCCCAAGCAGTCAGCGCCAGAACAATAATCGTGCCAACAAGGCTCCGGTAGAGCATGATTTCGAAGGTATCATAGTCGCTGGAAAGTTCACGGCCCGCCACCGCCATAAAGGAGAAAGAGCCGATGGCCCCCGTCATCCAAAGCGCAGCTTTGAGCACCACGTTCACCTACATACCCTCGATCTTATAGGCGCGGGCAATGCCCTTTGTTCGGGCGGACCAGTCTGAACCTGCCGTGCGGGCCTGATGCTCCTCGAATGCGGCTGCATCGACAAACCGCTCTGACACGGACCAAACCATCGGATCATCAGTCGACAAGACATCGAAAGAAATGCAGCCCGCTTCGGCACGGGTCAGGGCAATATGTTCAGGCAAAGACGCCCGTACCTGAATTGCGTCTTCTTCGCAGGTGCAGGTAAGCGTTCCAGTCAGAGTGACTTCGCCACTCATTCCCATTCAATGGTGCCTGGAGGCTTTGATGTGATGTCATATGTGACACGGTTGATGCCCGGTACTTCGTTGATGATACGGGTTGCCGTTTCACCAAGGAATTCATGGCTGAAGGGATAGTAGTCCGCTGTCATGCCATCTACGGAAGTAACGGCACGAAGCGCGCAGGCAAAATCATAGGTACGACCGTCACCCATAACACCGACCGTACGGACGGGCAGAATGGCGCAAAAAGCCTGCCAGATGTCATCATAAAGCCCGTGCTTGCGAATCTGGTCGATATAAACGGCGTCGGCTTCGCGTAGGATATCCAGTTTTTCGCGGGTGATTTCACCGGGGCAGCGGATCGCAAGGCCAGGACCAGGGAAGGGATGGCGCCCGATAAAGCTGACGGGGAGGCCCAGCTCTCGGCCCAGGACACGGACTTCATCCTTGAAAAGTTCGCGCAGCGGCTCGACCAGCTTCAACCCCATCTTTTCGGGCAAGCCGCCAACATTGTGGTGGCTTTTGATCGTGACAGAAGGCCCGCCAGAAAACGAAACCGATTCGATTACGTCTGGATAGAGTGTGCCCTGTGCCAGAAACTTTGCGCCATCAATTTCATTGGCGTATTTCTGGAAGACATCAATAAACAGACGACCGATAATCTTGCGCTTGGTTTCAGGGTCGGACTGGCCCTCAAGCTCTCCCAAGAACAGTTCGCGTTCATCGGCGTAGATGACTTTGAGGTTCATGTTGTCGCGGAACATGGTCACGACTTCTTCGGCCTCGTTCTTGCGCAGCAGGCCATGGTCGACAAAAACACACGTCAGCTGGTCGCCGACAGCTTCGTGGATCAAGGCCGCGGCCACAGACGAATCAACGCCGCCGGAAAGGCCGCAAATCACATGGCTGTCGCCAATTTGTTCGCGCAGCTTGGCGATAGCTTCTTCGCGGTAGGCACCCATTGTCCAGTCACCGGTGAACCCTGAGATGCGCACAAAATTCTCATAGAATTTCAGGCCGTTGGGCGTGTGGTGGACTTCTGGGTGGAACTGAACAGCATAGAATTTGCGGCTGGTGTCAGCGGTGATCGCAAACGGTGCGTTGGGCGAGGTTCCGAATACCTCAAAGCCCGGCGCGATGCGGCTCACGTGATCGCCATGGCTCATCCAGACTTGTTCGCGATCGGTCAGGAACCACCCTTCAAGAAGCTCCGTGCTGGAATCCGTAGGCTTGACATAGGCGCGGCCGAATTCTTTGGTGCCGTGGCCTGTTTCGACCTTGCCACCAAGCATCTCCATCATGACCTGCTGGCCGTAACAAATACCCAGAATTGGCACGTCCATTTCGAACACGGTCGAAGGTGGGCGGGGTGAGTTTTCATCTATCACCGAGGCCGGACCGCCAGACAGGATAATGGCCTTTGGCGCAAAGGCCGTCAGGAAGGCATCATCAACCGTATTGAACGGGTGGATTTCGCAATAGACGTTCAGTTCGCGCAAGCGGCGGGCAATCAGCTGGGTCACCTGGCTGCCGAAGTCTATGATAAGGAGGCGGTCGTGGGAATGTTGTGTCATGCGCCCTGATTAGGCGCGCAGGCGGATGCTGGCAAGGTGATTTGAACCGCATTGCGCCCCACATATCCCGCGGCACGTCTGTCGGCACGGATATTTGGCATTTCTGAGGGGCTATATGTCGCTTTTCTACCAACACCGCCGCAATCTGCTTTGGAATTGGCGAAGATTGGGAGTATTCCGAGGCCAACATTCAGATATGGGGACTAAACATGGCAGAAGCAGCACGGCGCACGCGTGGCGGTGGAGGGGCAGCGCGACGCGCAGAACGCTCGGCCGTTTCATTCGAGACCGCAAAATATATTGAGCGCAACATCCCCAACTTCGAAATCCTGAACGAGGAAGCGCTGGAAATAATTGAGCGCAACGCGGAAACGATTCTCGAAGAGATCGGCGTGAACTTTCCAGACAACCCGCGCGCATTGGATCGCTGGCGCAATGCCGGTGCCGACGTGCAGGGAGACCGCGTCCGGATTCCGCGCGGTCTGGCACGCGAGCTGATCAAGACGGCGCCATCCTCCTACACACAGCACGCCCGGAACCCCGAGCGCAATGTCGTCGTGGGCGGCAAGAACCTTGTTCTCGCCCCGGTCTACGGCCCTCCATTCGTCCGCGATGCCGTAGGCGGGCGCCGCTATGCGACGATGGATGACTTTCGCAAATTCGTGAAGCTTGGATATATGTCCAAATGGCTGCACCATTCTGGCGGGACTGTATGCGAGCCTACCGATGTGCCCGTTAACAAGCGCCACCTTGATATGCTGCACGCCCACATGACGTTGAGCGATAAGCCGTTTATGGGATCGGTCACAGAGCCAAGCCGCGCGCAGGATTCTGTCGACATGTGCGGCGTTTTGTTTGGTAAGGATTTTGTTCAGCAGAACACAGTCATGACGTCGCTGATCAACATCAACTCTCCTATGACGTTTGATGACGTTATGATGGGCGCGCTTGAAGTTTATGCGCAGAACAATCAGGCCTGCATTATCTCTCCGTTTATTGTTGGCGGCGCTATGGCACCTGTGTCTGTTGCAGGCACGCTGACGCAGGTTCTGGCCGAGAGTCTGGCCGGGCTGGCCTATAGCCAGTTGATCAAACCGGGTGCGCCGGTGATCATGGGGGCGTTTGTTACCTCGATCGACATGAACTCAGGCGCGCCAACATTCGGTACCCCCGAAGCGGCACATATCACCTATGGCGCGGGTCAGCTGGCACGCCGTCTGAACCTGCCGTACCGATCCGCAGGATCTTTCTGCGGCTCGAAGCTGCCGGATGCGCAGGCAGCCTATGAGACGTCAAACAGCCTGAACATGGGCTTGTTGGCAGGTGTGAACTTTATGTTGCATGCCTGCGGCTGGCTTGAAGGCGGACTGGTGTCCTCCTTTGAGAAATTCGTGATGGACGCCGATCAACTGGGAACGCTGCATCATCTGGCGCAGGGAATCTCAATGGACGAGAACGCCCAAGCTATGGACGCGATCCGCGAAGTAGGTCCGGGTGGTCACTATCTTGGGTGTGAGCACACACAATCGAACTTCAAGAAAGCGTTCTGGAAGTCCGATCTGCTTGATTACAAACCCTTCGAGACATGGGAAGACGAGGGCGGCCGCGACACGCAGGCGCTCGCGAGCCTTCGTGTCGAAAAGATGCTGAACGACTATCAGCAGCCAGCCCTTGATCCGGCTATTGCAGAGGCATTGGACGCCTTTGTGGCCGACCGCAAAGCGGCCGAGCCTGACAGCTTTATGTGATCAAACCAGCTGCGGGCCTGCTTGGACGGCCCGCAGCTCTTGCGCCTCTCCGACGATGGCGATCAGAACATCCACATGACGTGTGAGGCTGTAACCGGTGTCCTGAACAATGCGCTGTGTCTCAAGCTCTGCCTCGATGCCGACCAGCCGCATCAATGCGTCCCCGTGACGGGGCAGTATACCGTATCCCAACAGACGCGGCAGGTGCCCTTCGCGGCGATATTGCTGGGCACCGATACGCGCTGCACGCATCAGCAGACGTGGCCGGTGAAGGGATGCGAGCAGGTTGTGGATATCTTTCATTGTTTCTGTCTCCTCAGGTGAATGAGCATGGAATATTCCGGCTCAGCTGGGGACAGTATCCACTACCTATGCGGGTGTTGCGGTCAGGATCGTAACAGCGTTCGCTCACTTTATGATTGTTTATGATTTGTAAACAATGCTGTTTCACACAGGCTTTTTTAACCAATAGGTAACCAAATCATCCATAGGTTGTATTTACCTGTTGTTAATAACGCTGAGAGGGGACACTCAGACATGGGGCACATGGTATTGGAAATTGAACAAATCGAACATCAGGCAAAGCTCGTTGGGGGCAAGGTACCCGGTTGGGTTCCGCGTTCTGTACAAAACTATATCGATCATACAGAGATGGGCGTACCTATCCGTGCGTTGGCCCGCCAACAGGGGTGTCATGCTTCAACAATCCTGCGTCAGATCAGACGGGTAGAGACGTTGCGTGACGATCCGTTGGTGGACGGCGTGCTGAAAACACTCGGCGGAACCGCTGAGGCAAAGCCGCCTACGCCTGCGCGACCACACCGGGATTTGCGCATGGTCGAAACGACCGAGAACCTCGGCTCTGGCTTGCCGGATGTCGCCGAGCTTTGTGCGCATGGATTACGGGTGCTGCGTCGGCTGTGTGAAACCGGGGCCGTTCTGGCGGTTGCGGCTGATATGGAAAAAGCTGTCATCGTCAGAGACGGCGAAAGCGGCGAAAATACACGTACTGGCGTTGTGGACCGCACGATCGCGGAAGCGATGGCGCTGAAAGGCTGGATTTCCACAAATAATAATGGCCGGATCACCCGCTATCACATAACGGCATCGGGGCGCAGTGCGTTGGCAGATCTGATGGCCCGCGACGAAAGTGCGCAAGCGGCGGGCACAGCAGCAAACATCGACGCGGATACTTCTGGCAAGTCTCCGCAGCGTATGCGTTATGGTTTGGCGGAAAGTCCACTGTCGGCGCTGGCGCGTCGTCGCGACCGTGAAGGAACGCGGTTTCTGAGCTCTGACCTGGTCCACGCAGGTGAACGCCTGCGCGAAGATTTCGAACTGGCGCAAATGGGGGCAGAGCTGACCCGCAATTGGGAGGGGTTTCTGACGTCCTTGCGTAGTGATCCTCCGCCAGCGCCGCAGCGGGGCGGGCGGGGCAGCCAACAGGCCCATGCCCGGGTGATTGCAGCGCTTAGGGATCTGGGGCCGGGCCTGTCAGATATAACGCTGCGCTGCTGTTGTTTCCTTGAAGGGCTTGAAACCGCAGAGAAAGTTTTAGGATGGTCTGCGCGTTCAGGCAAGATTGTGCTGCGCATTGCCCTGATGCGTCTGAAACAACACTACGCCGAAACCGCGGGCGGCGGCGCACCGCTGATCGGGTAGACGGAGTCAAAAAGGCAGCCGCCGACAATACGTTGGCATCTGCCTTTTCTTGGCTCGCATATCGGCAATGCGTCTGGACAGGGTTTTGTTTTACTTGCGATGTGCTAGATAACACCTAGCCATCACACGAGGTTTCTATGCGTGATCTGAAGATTCCCGAAGTGCGTCACCCTGAAAAGGCACGCCGCCCAGACAATCCCCAGCCCAAAAAGCCCGACTGGATTCGCGTGCGCGCGCCCGGCGGCAAAGGCTATCAGGATACCGCCCGTATCATGCGGGAGAATAAGCTTGTGACAGTCTGCGAAGAAGCGGGCTGTCCCAATGTCGGTGAATGTTGGTCTCAGGGCCATGCGACAATGATGATCATGGGCGAAGTCTGTACGCGCGCCTGTACCTTCTGCAACATTGCCACCGGTAAACCGCCAGAGGCACTGGATGCGTTCGAGCCGGGTCGTGTGGCTGATGCGGTTGCAAAACTGGGGTTGAACCACGTGGTCATCACGTCTGTTGACCGTGATGATGTCGAAGATGGCGGGGCTGAGCATTTTGCCCAGACCATTCGTGCCGTCCGCCACCGTGCGCCGAATACGACAATCGAAATCCTGACACCCGACTTTATCAAATGCGGCCCAGAAGCCCTTGAAAAAGTTGTCGAAGCGCGCCCTGACGTGTTCAATCATAATCTTGAAACCGTACCCGGACTTTATCCCGAAGTACGCCCCGGCGCGCGCTATTTCCATTCGCTGCGCCTGCTACAACGGGTTAAGGAATTGGACCCGTCCATGTTCACCAAATCGGGGATCATGGTTGGTTTGGGGGAAGACCGTCAGGCTGTCATGCAGGTGATGGAGGACATGCGTGCTGCGGACATCGATTTCCTGACAATCGGCCAGTACCTGCAACCAACACCCAAGCACCACCGCGTTGATCGCTTTGTGCACCCTGATGAATTCGCAGCCTATGAAAAGGCAGCCTACGGCAAGGGTTTCCTGATGGTCTCCGCGACACCGCTGACACGGTCCAGCTATCACGCCGGTGACGATTTTGCGCGCCTGCGCGCGGCACGCAACAAAAAGCTGGGCATCGCCTGAATATTAGGGTCACGGTGAACAGGATCGGTTCTGTTCACCGTTGGCTTTGGCATCGTCAACCAACAGGTCAGAACCGTCGGGGTATGCGTTCCGCCTTGGCCCAGTCCGGCCAAAGGCCGAAATGCTCCAAACCCACAATGATCAGCGCCAGCGCCACAGCAGCAAAAACGAGTTTCACGCGCTTTAGCGAAGGGGGATTTTGCGCCCAACGTTTGGCGCGCATCAATTGGCGGGGGTCAAGCATCAGGTCTCATCAGTGAATCGGACCTTGCCGATAAAGGGCAGGTTTCGGTTACGTTGGGCAAAGTCGATGCCATATCCAACGACAAATTCGTCCGGAATCTCGAAGCCGGTGTAATCGGCCCGCAGATCCACCTCGCGGCGGGAGGGCTTATCCAGTAGCGCGACTGTTTTCAGCTTTGCGGGTTTGCGGGCCCGCAACATGCCCGTCACATGAAATAGGGTATGGCCCGTGTCGACGATATCTTCGACCAACAGCACATCGCGTCCTTCAATCCCGCCGCGCAAGTCCTTGAGAATGCGAACTTCTCGTGTGCTTTCCATGCCGTTCCCATAGCTTGATGCTTCAAGGAAATCGACCTCGATCGGCAAATCCAATTCGCGGACCAGATCAGCGATGAAGACAAAGGAGCCGCGCAGGAGACCAACCACAACCAGCTTGTCAGTGTCGGCGAATTCTTCCTGGATTTCTCGGCACAGCTCCTCGATCCGCGCAGCAATGGATTTGGCCGAGATCATCTCGTCTATGACATAAGGACGCGTTGGCATGACCACCTCTTGATTGTGTCGCCGCATGGGCTTTGATAGAGCGCTACGCAAACAGACGCAGGAAATCAATGCCCACCCACGCCGAGACCCGAATACTGCCCTACAGTGCCCAGCAGATGTATGATCTTGTGGCCGACGTGGCGAATTACCCCAAGTTCCTGCCTTGGACCGCCGCTGCGCGGATCAAATCGGTAGAGGATAAGGGCGATCACAGCGTCATGGACGCCGATCTGGTAATCTCGTTCAAGGTTTTCCGCGAGCGGTTTACCAGCCGCGTCGTCTTGTGGCCCGCGCGTAAACATATCGACACTGAATACCTTGATGGCCCCTTCAAATATATGAAATCCAACTGGTCCTTCTCTGACGTAGAGGGGGGATGCGAGGTTTCATTCTTTGTAGATTTCGAATTTCGCAATGCAATCTTGCAAAAGATTATCGGCGTTGTTTTCAACGAAGCGATGCAACGGGTGGTCAAAGCGTTTGAGAAGCGCGCTGAAGCGCTTTATGGCTGATCCCGTCAGGGGAGGACGCCATGGGTATTACTGAACTACTTGTCAAATTTGCGGGGGCGGACGTGGCCGAAGAGGCTGCGGCGATGATGCGTCTGTCGCTGTTTGACTGGGCCGCTTGTGGAATCGCCGGAGCGCGCGAGCAGGAGTTCGCGGGGTTCCGTCGTGCGCAAATGACGGAAGAAGGCCCCGCGCATATCTTTGGCGGAGACGGAGCGGGCGCGGCGACAGCGGCTCTTGTGAACGGCACGCTGAGCCATGCGCTGGATTACGACGACACCCATTTCGCCCACATCGGCCACCCGTCTGTGGCGGTGCTGCCTGCGGTCATGGCGCTGGCAGAAACGCTGGATATTTCGCTAACCGATGCGGTGGATGCTGCGACAATCGGGGTGGAGGCATCTGTGCTGACCGGTATCTGGTTTGGCCGTAGTCATTATCAGATCGGGTATCACCAGACGGCCACAGCAGGTGCGTTTGGGGCCACACTGGCGGCGGCGCGGCTGCTGGGTCTCGATAAGCACCAGACCCGTCATGCACTGGGTCTATGTTCCAGCATGGCGTCGGGGATCAAGGCGCAATTCGGAACGATGGCCAAACCGCTTAATGCAGGGCTGGCAGCCCGCACAGGAGTTGAGGCCGCGCTGTGGGCGCAGGCGGGGATGACGGCGGCGCAGGACGGTCTTGCTGGCCCTCTGGGTTTCACAGAGACGCACCACGGTGAAGGTGTCGACGTCAAGCTCCCCCGCAAGGAGTGGCAGATCAGCACAATCAGTCACAAGTTCCATGCATGCTGTCACGGGCTGCACGCCATGCTTGAGGCCCTGAGTGGCGCGAATGTCGAGGCGGAGCGCATTGCCGGAATTAAGATACGCACCCACCCGCGCTGGATGAGCGTGTGCAACATCGCCCAGCCCAAGACGGGTCTCGAAGTGAAATTCAGCTACGCCCACACTGCCGCGATGACATTGCTGGGTCATGCCACAGGCTCTATTGCGAATTTCAATGATGAAATAGCACGCGACGCGGGTATCTGCGCGCTGCGCGACAGGATTGACGTGTCTGAAGATGACACACTGACCGAGACTCAGTCCCAAGTGACACTGACACTTGTATCAGGCGAAGTGCGTCGCTTGCGTCACGATCTGATGGCTCCCATGACGCTGGAAGAGCGTAGCGTGAAACTGCGCACAAAGGTCGATGCCTTGCTCGGAGAGCCCGCCAGCGAAACGTTGTGGCAAGCGGTCATTGGATCGGATCTGGATGCCGTCACGGCCTGCTTTGAGGGCGTTCCGGTTTGAAAAGCGCGCAGCGTTCTGGGCCGCATGTCTCGGAAACAGGTGAAAACCAGAAAGGGCGGCCCAGTGGGACCGCCCTTTCGTTTTTATGCAAACTTGAGATCAGCTGGTGATGTCGTAGGCACGTTCACCGTGGACAGCCAGATCAAGGCCGTTCACCTCTGTCTCGGCATCGACCCGCAGCGGTGTAATCGCGCGGCAGACCAGGATCAGCCCAACGGTCACAACAGTTGTGTAAATGCCGACAATGGCAAGCGATCCAAGCTGTGCCAGCCAAGTGCCCTGACCAAGTGCCGCGATCATGATTGTGCCAAAGATGCCGCCAATGCCGTGTACCGCCATGACATCAAGCGTGTCGTCGATCTTGGCCTTGTTACGGATCAGAACGACTGCTTCCTGACACAGGATACCGGCGATTGACCCGATCAGCAGGGCCGCCCATGGACCCACAAAGCCGGAGGCCGGCGTGATGGAGGCAAGGCCCGCAATCGTGCCTGTGACAATTCCAACCAGTGATGCTTTTCCGAATTTGATCCGTTCCCACAAGGCCCAGCTCAGTGAGGCAGCTGCAGCAGAGATATGGGTGACAGTGATCGCCATTGCCGCGCCGCCATCGGCCGCCAGCTGTGATCCGCCGTTGAAGCCGAACCACCCAACCCACAACATTGCGGCGCCGATCATGACCAAGCCGGGGCTGTGGGGCGGTGTGTGCTGGTTTTTGCGCGCACCGAGGAAAACAGCAAGGATCAGCGCCGCCAGACCGGCTGTTTCATGCACCACAATACCGCCCGCGAAATCACGCACACCGGTATCGCCAAAGATGCCACCATCGGCCAGCATGCCGCCGCCCCAAACCCAATGCACAACAGGCGCATAGCACAGCAGCATCCAAAGCCCCGAGAACAGCATCACAAAACCGAAGCCGATCCGCTCAACATAGGCACCCACGATCAAAGCAGGTGTGATGATTGCGAAAGTCATCTGGAAAGCAAAGAAAAGAACCTCGGGCAGGGTGCCTGACAGGCTCTCTGCGGTGACGCCGTTCAGACCGATCTTGCCCAAGCCGCCCCAGAGCCCTGTGCCACCTTCGCCAAACGCGATCGAATATCCGAAGAGAAACCACAACACGCTCATCAAACAGGCAACGGCATAGCAGTGCATGAATACACTGAGTACATTTCGGGCGCGGACCAGGCCGCCGTAAAACAGGGCAAGCCCCGGTAGTGTCATCAACAGCACCAGAGCTGTTGCAGTCATAATCCATGCGGTATCTGCGGCGTTCATTTGGTCAGTGTCCCCCTGAAAGAATTGCTTTGCAGGGGACAAAGCCGAAGCGCCCTGTAAGGAGAAGCTAAAATGCAGGCGCAAGCGGTGATAAAACGGGCAATTGTGAATATGCCCGATCTTTAATCACTTCTGGCGGGCGGATGCTTAATTACAGATCACTTTGAAACCTGCTCCAAAAGCAGGTTCAGGGCATGGTCCCGCGCAGCAAGCCGAACATTCTCGCGGCCCAATGCACCGAATTCAACGGTCATCGGTTTGACCTTTCCTGCGTTGGCAATGGCAAAGCATACGCGCCCTTCAGGCTTATGCTCTGACCCGCCGGGGCCTGCGATACCGGTGATGGAAACTGCGACCTGTGCCTGCGAATGATCAAGTGCGCCAAGAGCCATTTCGCACGCGACCTCTTCAGACACCGCCCCAAATTGGTCCAAACTGTCCTGACGGACGCCAAGCATCTCTGCCTTTGCGGCGTTGGAATAGGTGACAAAACCACGTTCGAAGACTGTGGATGATCCCGCGACATCGGTCAGGGCTGCGGCGACCATACCGCCCGTGCAGCTTTCGGCGGTTGCGATTTTAACGCCTTGAATATCCGCAGCGGCAAGGATTTGTGCCGCAAGTTCAGAAGGCATGATAAACACCCGCCAACAGCACTACACAGATCGCCGCGAAAATACCGGCAAAGACATCGTCCAGCATCACACCCAATGCGTCACCGCGCCGGTCTGCCCAGCCAATGATCCACGGTTTCCAGATGTCGAACAGTCTGAAAAACGCAAAGGCAGCTATCCAGCCCGGCCACATCACTGTGATATCAATCCCCATGCGCCAGCTGGCAATCGACAGTGGCAAAAGGGCAATCCACTGGCCGACGAGTTCGTCTATGACAATTTCTGACGGATCGTGGTCCTCTGATCCGTCGGTCATTTTTGCCGTCGCCCACCACCCTTTGATAAATGCCACGACGATCCCGATGGCCAATAGCGGAAAGCCACCGATTACATGCACCAGCCACGCCCAAGGCAACGCGACAAGTGATCCCCATGTCCCCGGCGCAGGGCGCAGATATCCCACACCCAAGACGGTCCCGATCATCCGCGCAATCATGATTTCACCAGCGTGGCTGTGGCGAGACAGGCAATACCTTCGCCGCGACCTGTAAAGCCCAACCGCTCTGACGTTGTCGCCTTTATTGACACCCGCGTGGCATCAATCCCCAACATCTCAGCGACGGCAGGGCGCATGGCGTCTGCGTGGGGGCCGACTTTCGGGAATTCGCAAACCAAGGTGCAATCGACATGGGTCAACGAAAATCCCTGACTGCGCGCCAGTTCGGCCGCATGGCGCAAAAAGATATGGCTCTGCGCGCCTTTCCACTGCGGATCAGAGGGCGGGAAATGGGTGCCGATATCGCCCGCTGCCAGCGCGCCATAGATCGCGTCCGTGATGGTATGCAGTCCCACATCCGCGTCAGAGTGGCCCACAAGCCCCTGATCATGCGGAATTTTCACACCGCAAAGCATCACATGGTCTCCGGGGCCGAAGGCGTGCACGTCAAAGCCGTTACCGGTGCGTATGTCCATTGTATTCTCCAGTATCCGCGCAGCACGGGCGAAATCGTCCGGAGCGGTGATCTTGATGTTATCAGGGTCACCCGTCGTAATGGCAACCGTCAAGCCTGCGGCACGTGCGACAGCGACATCATCGGCCGCCGCCCCGACATAGTGTTCATAAGCTGACAGGATGGCGTCGCGCCGGAAACCTTGGGGTGTTTGGGCTGCAAACAGCCCGCTGCGGTCCTGCGTGCCCGTCACTTCATTATCCACAGCTGTCCAAAGAGCATCTGTTACGGGTAGGCCCGGTGCTGCGCCTTCATGATCCACCAGTGCCGCGATTACCCCGTTAATGACCGCTCCGCTGACGCAAGGACGTGCCGCATCATGGATAAGGACCGCATCGCAATCCGGCAGGGCAGCAAGACCCGCGCGCACGGAATCGCTACGTTCGGCCCCACCAATTGCTACGGGGATGCCGCGCGCCTCAAACGCTGATGCCTCATGCATATCATCTGGGTGCAGAACCAGTGCGACGGAGGCAACATCAACGTGTCGATCAAACGCAGCTATCGTGTGGTCGATCACCCGTTGAGCGCCAAGCACTTGCCATTGCTTGGGGCGCGGCCCGCCAGCCCGCATGCCACGGCCGGCAGCAACAATCAGGGCACAAACGCGCATAGGATCACTTTCTTCAAGTTATGGAGAGGTATTAGGAAATCCGGCGACCGTGCGCAATGCGACAGCATCATTCGCCATCAGGACTGCTGCCTAATTTTTAATCACTGGGGTGCAGAGAATAGCCCATTTTCAGTGCCCATTCATTGTCTATTCAATTGCTTTAGGCTAATTCCTGTTCAGCCGCCCAAGGATTAAGCACTCTTTTCATGACATTCCCTCTGGATATCACACCACCTGTTTTTCTGGCCCCTATGGCTGGTATAACTGACTTGCCCACCCGCACGCTGGTGGCGCAGTTTGGTGCTGGTCTGGTTGTATCGGAAATGATCGCGTCGGGCGAATGGCTGACCTCACGCCCCGGAACGCGCGAAAAGGCAGAGCTGGGACTTGGCGTTGAGGGGACCTCCGTTCAGATTGCCGGCCGCGAAGCAGGCCCGATGGCTGAGGCTGCGCGGATGATTGCAGGGCAGGGTGCGCGGATCATCGATATAAACATGGGCTGTCCGGCCAAAAAGGTGACGCAAGGTGCCTCCGGCTCTGCTTTGATGAAGACACCGGACCACGCCTTACGCCTCATCGAGGCTGTCGTTGAGGCCGTTGATGTGCCCGTCACGCTCAAGACCCGTCTGGGCTGGGATGATGATATGCGCAATGCGCCGCATATCGCCAGCCGCGCAGAGGCGGCGGGCATTACCATGATTACCATTCATGGCCGGACCCGTTGCCAGTTCTACAAGGGCTGCGCTGACTGGGCCGCTATTCGCGATGTGGTGGATGCGGTTGATATCCCTGTTGTTGCAAATGGCGACATCACAGATACCAGCACAGCCCGTCAGGCGCTGGCGCAATCGGGCGCACAAGGGGTGATGATCGGGCGCGGTATACAGGGTCGGCCTTGGCTGTTGGCCCAGATTGCCCATGATATCTATGGCACGCCGGCACCCGTTGTGCCGCAAGGACGTGATTTTTTAGAGATGGTGCTGGGCCACTATGATGCGATGTTGCAGTTCTACGGAACCAAGCTTGGCCTGCGCGTGGCTCGAAAGCATCTGGGCTGGTACATGGATCACGCTGGCGCCACTGATGCCGCACGCCGCGCGGTGCTGACTGCGCGCTCTCCTGAAGAAACAATGATCCTGCTGCCGAATGCACTTGATCCCGACCAACAGGATGCAGCGGCATGAGCGGCAGTGTGAAAATAGGTATTACCCCGGACGAGCGCCCCTTGTGGGCCTCTCTTCCTGTGCCCGCCGTTCTTGTTGGCCGTGACGATCTGATCCTTGACATCAACGCCGCCGCCGAGGGGTTTTTCAATGCCTCCGCCAAGGCGGTGATCGGGGCGCCGGTCTGGGACATGATTGCGGTGGATTCGCCGCTGGAAGAAGCCTTTGGTCGCGCACGTGATACGGAAACGACGCTGTTTGTGAATGATGTCGATGTGGGGAGCGGTCAGCGGGCACCGCTTCAGTCCCAGTTGCAAATCGCGCCGTTGTCCGGCGCCGATGGCGTGATGATTCTGATGATCTCTCCGCGCGAACTGGCTGGACGGATGACGCAAAACCATTCGGTAAAGTCCTCGGCAAAATCCGCAATTGGTATGGCTGAAATGCTGGCGCATGAGATCAAGAATCCGCTGGCGGGGATAACCGGTGCTGCCCAGTTGCTGAGCATGAATTTATCGAGCGATGATCTGGAGCTCACAGATCTGATCGTTGCCGAAAGCCGCCGGATCGTGAAACTGCTCGAACAGGTGGAGCAATTCGGCAACCTGACCCAACCAGAGCGCGGACCGGTCAACCTGCATGATGTGCTGGACCGCGCGCGCCGGTCGGCCTTGTTGGGTTTTGGCGCGCAAATGAAGATCGTCGAAGACTATGATCCTTCTCTGCCACTGGCGTGGGGGGACAAGGATCAATTGCTGCAGGTGGTGCTTAATCTGGTCAAGAACGCGTCAGAGGCCGCGGGCAGGGACGGCGGCACGATTCGTTTGCACAGCTATTATGAACACTCTTTCCGGCTGCGTCGCGCAGACGGGCGTGGGATGGCATTGCCGTTGCAGATCGAAATCATTGATGATGGCCCCGGTCTGCCGGAAAACATCGCAGGCGATATTTTTGATCCCTTTGTATCGGGCCGTGAAAACGGCACGGGTCTGGGATTGGCGTTGGTGAGCAAGATCATATCCGAGCATGACGGGTGGATTTCGGTCACCTCTGCACCCGGACGGACTGTGTTTCGGATTTCCCTGCCGCGGGCAGACTCCCACGAAGACCCTAAATCGAATGCCGCGGACAAAGCGTCCGAAAAGGAGACTTAAGAGATGGATGGCACAGTTCTGGTAGCAGATGACGACCGCACCATTCGCACGGTGCTGACACAGGCGCTGACCCGCGCGGGCTGTAAGGTTCACGCAACGTCCAGCCTGACAACGCTGATGCGTTGGGTATCCGAAGGCAAGGGCGATGTTGTGATCTCCGATGTGGTCATGCCGGATGGCAACGGGCTTGAGATGCTGCCGAAGATTGCGCAGGATCGCCCTGATCTGCCGGTGATCGTCATCTCGGCGCAGAATACGATCATGACCGCAATCAAGGCCGCCGAAGCACAGGCCTATGACTACCTGCCGAAGCCATTCGACCTGCCTGATTTGATGAAGCGGACCGCCCGCGCGCTTGAGCGGTCTGGGACCCCGCGCCGTGCGCCAGTCATCGATCATGAAAAGGACGAGGACGATCTGCCTATGGTGGGTAAAACCGCCGTGATGCAATCGCTGTACCGTGTCATCGCACGGGTCATGAATACCGATCTGCCTGTCCTTATCTGGGGGGAAAGCGGCACGGGCAAGTCGCTGATTGCACGGGCGATCCACGATCTCTCTGACCGCCGGTCCATGCCATTTGTTACAGTGACAGAAGCCGACCTGCGTGACCTTGAAGGACCTGCGCGCGTGTTGGCTCGGGTCCGCGGCGGGACACTGCTGATTGATGAGATCGGCGACATCTCGGAAGAAGTGCAGGCCCGGATCGCAAGGATGATGGACGCGGAAAGCGACAACCAGCCGCGCTTTATCGCGACCATGCAGAACAATCCGTCCAACGATTCATCGCAGGACACGTTGCGCCGTGATCTATATTACCGTTTGTCCGGTGCCACTTTGCACGTTCCGGCGCTGCGCGATCGTGTCGAAGACATCCCATTGCTTGCCGCGCATTTCCTCGAGAAAGCGGATGCAGGGAATGGCGCACCCCATGCTTTGTCCGAAGGTGCGGCAAAAGTATTTGCAAATTACACATGGCCCGGCAATGTCCGCCAGTTGGAGCACGCGATGCGTCAACTGGCTCTTACCAGCCGCGCGGTAGAGATTTCGACTGCCGAAGCAGAGCAAATCGCCGGTGCCGAGCCCGGACCAGAGCCGTCTCACGTCGCGCCCAGCGGGGAAAAACTCGGCGCGAGCGTCGAAAGGCACATCCGGCGATATTTCGAGCTGCACGGAAATATGTTGCCGCCACCTGGCTTATACCAGCGTATTTTAAGGGAAGTTGAGGCACCACTGCTTGAGGTTGCGCTTGCAGCGACATCCGGCAATCAGGCAAAATGCGCCGAATTGTTGGGTATCAACCGGAATACATTGCGAAAGAAAATCACGGACCTTGAAATAGAGGTTACACGTGGCCGAAAGATGATGTAAAAGTATCACATAACCGTGGCCATCAAGGGACATCCTTGGTCAGGACCACATAATATGGCGGTACGGTGCAATTGCACCACATCAGGTGAGGATCCCTTCGTGGCATCCCGAACACGTAGTTCATGGCTCGTTCAGCTGTCGCGTTTGCGACGGCTAAAGCGTGTGCGCACGCTGATGACCTTTGGATTGGTCGTCTTGGGGCCGGTATTGGCATTGGCCACGTATCTGGCGCTTGGCCCGCTGGATAAGGGCAGCACGGATGTGCTGCGTCTGATTCTGCTATTGGATCTTATTTATATTCTGCTGGTTGCAGCGCTTGTGCTGTCACAGGTGGCGCGGCTGATTGCAGCCAGACGGGCAAAGTCCGCAGGATCGCGTCTGCATCTACGCCTGACAGGTGTGTTCGCCCTGATGGCTCTGATTCCCACGGTTTCCGTGGCGGTTTTCGCCGTGCTGACGATCAACGTCGGCATCGAGGGCTGGTTCTCTGAACGGGTGCGGGTTGTGGTCGGGAATTCGCTGCTGGCAGCCGAAGCCTATGCCAACGAAGAACGCGAAGCCCTCCGTGATGACGCCCTTAGCCTTGCGCGTAGCATTGACCGCGCCCGCCGTGGGGGGATCGAGCTGAGCGATAGCGAGCTACTGGGCGAAGGCCAACGCCAAATCCAGCGCGGGTTGCGCGAAGCTTATATGATTGATGCCACAGCCGAAATTCGTGCGCGTGGTGATCGGTCATATCTGTTCAACTTCGAGGCCCCCACAGCCGAGCAGATTGCCATTGCAGACCGCTCGGATGTTCATTTGATCGAGGATTGGGCCAACAACGAATTCCGCGCTCTGGTCCGATTGAATTCCTTTGTAGACAGGTTTCTTTATGTCAGCCGTGAAGTTGATGGCGAAATCCTGAGCCTGCTGGACGAGACGCAAGAGACGATCCGCCTGTATCAGCAACTTGAAAGCGAACGTGGCCGGATGCTGTTCGAGTTCGGGCTGCTTTACCTAGCTTTTGCCGTGATCATTATTCTGGCGGCTGTATGGCTGGGGCTGTGGTTTGCCGAACGTTTGTCGGGGCCTGTCGGCCGTCTGACGGGGGCAGCCCAACAGGTCGGGGCAGGGGATCTGGACGTTCAGGTGCGCGAAGACGATGGCGATGATGAAATTGCGATGTTGGGTCGTTACTTCAACCAGATGACCAAGCAGTTGAAGGGGCAGCGGAACACGCTGCTGGACAACACCCGCCAGATTGAACGACGTCGCCGCCTGTTTGATTCTGTCCTTAGCTCGGTCACCTCTGGCGTTGTGGGGCTGGACCCCGAGGGGCGCGTGACCTTTGTGAATCGATCTGCCATGCGTTTGCTGGATTGGGAAGAAGACCAGCAATCCCTGGCGCTTACCGTGGCTGTTCCGGAATTCGGTCCGCTTTATGAGACGCTGACAACCACCCAAACCGAAGCCACCCAGCAAGAGATAAAGGTTTCGCGCCAGGGCCGGATGGAGAACCTGCTGGTCCGCATGTCAACGCGGCGAACAGATGACGGGCGACTAGAGGGTTATGTGGTCGCGTTCGATGACGTAACCGATCTGGTCAGTGCGCAACGCATGGCCGCATGGGGCGACGTGGCGCGACGCATCGCCCACGAGATCAAAAACCCGCTGACCCCGATTCAGCTTTCGGCTGAGCGGATCAAACGGAAATTCGGTCCGAAATTGGGGGCGGACAGCGATAGTCTGGACCAGATGACAGGTGTCATCATCCGTCAGACCGGCGATCTACGGCGCATCGTCGATGAATTTTCGAAGTTCGCCCGCATGCCGGAGCCCGAGCGGCGGGCACAGGATCTGAGCCAGCTGGTGCGCGATGCCGTATTGCTACAAAAAACTGGTAGGCCGGACATAACGCTGGTTTCAGATATCCCCAAGACGCCGCTACCTGCCATGATAGACGGCACCATGATCACACAGGCTTTGACCAACCTGATCAAGAACGCAGGCGAAGCGATTGATACGCTTAAGGAAAAAGGCGCGCCCGATGATCTGAAGCCGCAAGTTCACGTGCGTATGCATAGTGATGGCACATCGGCACATATCACAGTTTCAGACAACGGCATTGGCCTACCTGAAGACCGCGCGCGCCTGTTTGAACCATACGTGACAACGCGCAGCGAAGGCACCGGCCTTGGCCTGCCGATCGTCAAGAAAATTATCGAGGAGCATGGCGGAAGCCTGATCCTTTCGGATGCCCCCGTCTTTGAGGGGCAACACCACTTTGGCGCCATGGCTGAGATCACTCTGCCTTTGGGGCTCGACCTGAATGACGGCTTTGAGGAGCATAAAATATGAGCGATATTCTTATTGTAGATGACGAGCGCGATATCCGTGAGCTGATCTCGGATATTCTCGAAGACGAAGGCTATGCCACGCGGCTTGCCGGCAATTCCGATGATGCGATGGCAGCCGTGAACACAGAGCCGCCCGCGTTGATGATCCTCGATATCTGGCTCAAAGACAGCAAGATGGACGGGATCGACATCCTCAAATCCGTCAAGCGCGACAATCCTGATGTGCCTGTGGTAATTATCTCGGGCCATGGCAATGTCGAAATCGCTGTCGCCGCGATCAAACAGGGTGCCTATGATTTCATAGAAAAACCCTTCAATATTGATCAGTTGATGGTGGTGATCCGCCGCGCAATGGAGACGTCTCGCCTGCGCCGCGAAAACATCAGCCTAAAGCGCAAAGACAGCAACGGTTCCGAAATGATCGGCAACTCCGGCTCTTTCCGCACGCTGGTGGGGCAGCTTGATAAGGTGACCAAATCCAACGGGCGTGTCATGCTGTCAGGGCCTGCGGGCGCGGGTAAAGAGGTGGCCGCGCGCTACATCCACGCCAACTCCAACCGTGCCTCTGCGCCGTTTATCACCGTCAACTGCGCCGGCGTGGCGCCTGAGCGGATGGAAGAAGTCCTTTTCGGCCGCGAAACCGCGGACCGCGGTGTTGAGCCGGGCCTGTTAGAGCAGGCGCATGGCGGTGTGGTCTACTTTGATGAAGTCGCCGACATGCCCCTTGGGACCCAATCCAAAATCCTGCGCGTGCTGGTAGACCAGCAATTTACCCGTGTTGGTGGCAACGATAAAGTGCGTGTAGACTTGCGTGTAATCTCCAGCACGAACAAAGACTTGGCAGCCGAAATTGAAGCGGGTCAGTTTCGCGAAGAACTCTATCACCGCCTGAATGTTGTGCCGATCATAGTCCCGTCACTTGCTGAACGGCGCGAGGATATCCCATTGCTTGCCGCCCACTTCATCGGGGAATTTAACGCCTCCCAAGGGCTGCCGCTGCGCGATATAACCGATGATGCGCAGGCTTTGATGCAGACAATGCTGTGGCCCGGCAACGTTCGCCAGCTCAAAAATATGGTCGAACGTGTCCTCATTCTCGGCGAAGGCACTGCGCCGATTGATGCCCGTGAACTGCCGGGCGAAGAAGACCATAGCGAAGAAGAAGGCCGCGTTGTCCTTTCTGGCGCGATGGCAACCCTGCCACTGCGAGAGGCACGTGAGGCATTCGAACGGGAATATCTGCTCACCCAGATCAACCGCTTTGGCGGTAACATCAGCCGCACAGCCAATTTCGTTGGCATGGAACGGTCAGCACTGCACCGGAAACTCAAAAGCCTCGGCGTCGTCACATCCGCCAAATCCGGCACCCGCGTGGCTCATGTGGACGAAGAATAATCCCCACACTTCGTCGCCCATTTCTTTTGGCCGAAAATATCCCGGGGAGTTCATCCCGATAGGGATGAACGGGGCAGAGCCCCTCAACCATCCTGGCACGCTCCGTCCTCATTGACGGGGCGCAGACCCTTATTCTTGAGACCGGACAATTGAATTGACCACGCGCGCACGTTCTGACATTTGTTGGCGCATTCAGGCACAGGCGTGTCGGCGGCGTCTTATGTGCCGCCTGACCCAGCAGGGGATCTCCAAACCATGAAAGTCATCATTTGCGGCGCAGGCCAGGTCGGCTGGCAGATTGCCCGTCATTTGTCAGGTGAGCGGAACGATGTCACTGTGGTGGACAGCAACGCCGATCTGGTTCGTCGGGCAACTGATACACTTGACGTACAAGGCGTTGCTGGCTTTGCAAGCTATCCGGATGTGCTCGATCGTGCAGGCGCACGTGATGCGGATATGATCATTGCTGCGACCCATTCTGATGAGGTCAATATGGTGACCTGTCAGGTCGCCCATTCGGTTTTTGGCATCAACCGCAAGATCGCACGCCTGCGGTCACAGTCATATCTTGATGCGATCTACTCTGATCTGTATCGTCGCGACCACCTGCCGATTGATGTGGTCATCAGCCCTGAACGCGAAGTAGCGGCTGCTGCCCTCCAGCGACTTGCCGCACCTGCGGCGTTTGACACCGAAGTTTTCATGGACGGAGAAGCCCAACTTTTGGGGATCACCCTGGACGAAGACTGTCCGGTTCTTAATACGCCGTTGCGCCAGTTGACTGATCTTTTTTCGACTTTGCGTGCTGTAGTGGTAGGTATCCGGCGCGAGGGGACGCTTTTCGCACCAGAACCCAAAGACCAGCTTTTTGCCGGTGACGATGCCTATTTGTTTGTGCATCGCGATGATATTTCCCGTGCGATGGAAATTTTTGGCAAGAAATCCACCTCGCAAGAGCGGGTGGTGCTTGTCGGCGGGGGGAACGTGGGGCTCTCCGTTGCCCTGACACTTGAACGGCGTGCAAAACGTGTGCGCGCAAAAGTGATCGAAAAAAACCGGAGTTGCGCCGAACGCGCCGCTGAGGCGCTGGAGCGCACGATTGTCTTGAACGGCGACGGATTGGACGCCGCCTTGCTGGCAGAAGCGGGCATAGACCGCGCCGATGCGATGCTTGCCGTCACGGATGATGACAAAACGAATATGCTTGCCTGTGTGCGCGCCAAGGCCGAGGGGTGCCCCTATGTCATTGCCCTGATCAACGATCCGACACTTGTACCACTGATGCAGCCACTCGGCATTGACGCCTATATCAACCCGCGCGCAACGACGGTCAGTTCCATCCTGCGCCACATTCGCCACGGCCGTGTGCGATCGGTCTATTCCATTGGCGATGCAGAGGCCGAAGTGATCGAAGCCGAAGTGCTTTCGACCTCTCCGATCGCTGGCAAGAAAATTCACGAAATCGATTTCCCGGAAGGAGCGCTTTTGGGGGCCGTCCGTAAGGGTGATAAAATCATCCGTCCAATGGGCGATACCCGCATTGAAGAGGGCGATGTGATCGCTGTTTTCGTTTTGGCGAAGGACGTTGCACAGCTCGAACAGCTGATGCAGGTCTCTATCGACTTTTTCTAGGCAGATCGCGTGAAACGCAAAAGCAGCATACGCAAGGATCTGAGACAGCTACCGCTGTTTTTGCTGATGTTCGGGGCCGGCGTTTTTTCCATGTTTTTGCCAGCGGCCTATGCGCTTGTTGCGGATCGGCATGAAACCAGTCAGGCGTTTTTTTATGCCGCTCTGCTTGGCACGGCCACATTCCTGCTCATCGGGGTGGCCCATGCGGGCCGCGCACCGCGTCACGGCGCGCTGGGGCCGCTGCTTTCACTGTTCTCGGCCTTTGTATTTTTGCCTGTCATTTTCGCCATTCCTTTTGTGGAGGCATTGCCGACCACGCGTTTCTATAATGCCTACTTCGAGATGCTCAGCGCTTTTACCACGACAGGGGCCACGCTGTTTGACGATCCGACACGGCTTGGGCCCGCTTTGCATCTGTGGCGTGCGCAGGTCGGCTGGATGGGCGGGCTGTTGATGTGGGTTGCGGCAGTGGCCATTCTTGCACCGCGTAATCTGGGCGGTTTTGAAGTGACAGCGCAAGCTGAACCAGGCC
>Ga0209345_10001160_pt1 | contig 32119 bp, 29 predicted proteins | sample Cruoilmetagenom7_FD_187294 | JGI IMG/M metagenome (GOLD analysis project Ga0209345, IMG submission 187294) | Oil polluted marine microbial communities from Coal Oil Point, Santa Barbara, California, USA - Sample 7 (SPAdes) (version 2) | ecosystem: Environmental > Aquatic > Marine > Oil seeps ...
ACCATCCCAGTGATAACTCGACACCGATCATAGAATCGGGCAATATCATCACCCGCTGGGCCGATGCCACAAATCTCTATTTGCTCAGTTAATCCCTTCTCCTTAAGGTAGTTCGCTGCCACCCAGCCAGGGAGAAAGTTATCCCCTACAAACAAGATCACCGGCTTGCCGGCCTCCAGGCTACCTAAGCCACCGTTTACCATCCACGGGTAGAATTCCAGATCATTTATATCATGGTCGGCGGCATTAGCTAAGCCAAAGCAGCTCATCTTCACCAGCTCAACTATATCTTGAGTCACAATCAACATCGAGCCAGCATGGAAAGCCATTCCTTCGAAGTCGGCCACACTACCTGTGCCTTGAAAACTGGCCACCAGGAGCTTATTCAACTGTTCCTCAACATAGGACTGGGCCCTATTCATGTCAGCCAGATTTTTCTCCCTCATACCGGTAAAGAGACGGATTTGAGATACATCAACATAGTCCTCAAGTACACCCCAGTCAACGGCTTTATCCTTGCCGAACACCTTAATAGCATAGTTAACCACTTCACGAGTATCGATCATCTGACTGAGGCAACCCCGACATGCTGAGCGCAGGTTTAGCTTGGCCTGGTAGGCTTCAAATTCCAGCCCGCATTTCCCCTTAGCCTTCTTTAGATTGCACGGCCCCATGTGACAATCATGGCAAATCTCCTGGGGCTCGGTGTATAGAGGGGGATACCGGCTTATCATAAAGTCTTTGTCCCACTCCGCGATATCAGCGGCGTCAGAAAAGGGAAACATCCGGTCATCAAACTGGATATAGTGCTCAGCGTGCCAATCCGTCTCAATTGCTTCAATCACAATATCTTCTACCCCACGGATATCACGAACCACTGTAGCGGCATCAATCTCTAAGCCTGAATTGCCAACCCTGACCATCCTCTTCTTTTTTTCTTCCAATCGGGGTCGCCTCCTTCCTAATAAGGCATTATCAATTCTTTGCCCCGCAATTACACCTTCGTCTTCTCTGGTTTTTTACCTCCTGTCCTAAAATACATAGGTTTAGCCATCCCGCGGAGAAACTTTGTGGGGAAGAACCTCTGTATGCTGAATTTATTAGCAAACTCCTCTCTTGTCAACATCCTGCCATCAGGTGCTACTTGCTTTGTTACCCTCACCCGTTCAATCTCCCAGCCGTGCTCTTCGCGCAGCTTCTTGAGCATCGCTGGCTTCTGTCTCTGCGGTAAGTCGAGATCACTCCTAACATATTGATGCCAATCATCAGGATACTCACCAAATGCTCTATTATAAATTTCGATATAAGTATCTAAATTAGGCTGCCGGGCATCAAAAACCATGCACGGCTTATTCCCTAGGATCACGATTGTAGATATTGCCTCCTCTTTGGTCTCCACCGGAATAATCATATGCTTTGGCGCTGGCTCGTGATGTCTCTTCTCATCCGGCGCCATATCTTTATAATCCCCCGCTCCTCCTCCGGCCATCATTATATATGACCACCACCTTTCCCAATCCCATTTATTGCCCAACAAGAAGCGCTTCCAGCCAAAGGCGGAGGCTGGGCCAACAACAACTGGCGCACCAGATCGAGCCCAGGCTGTTGCTAGGTTCCGCATCCTCTCAGAGAGAGCACCCCAGATGATCAAGGGCTGCCCAATGAGACAATGATACATATCTGCTATAGGAGCGAAGTTGGCGTAGAGTGAGATAGCTGGACCGGTGCGGGACCACTTTAGTCCCTGGTCAATGATAAGCGAGGCGGCTGGGCATCCCCCATGATTTATCAGGCACCTTGCTGCCACATCCGAGCCATACTTCTCAAAGATGAATTTGCCTTCAGCCTTATCGAAGTAACGAGCAACCTCATTAGCAGCACAACCGCAAACATGGACAGGGCAGTTGCGCCCGACCAGCTCATCAGCCATCCAGCCAATATCCTCTACACTTTTGGCATCACCACAACCCATAATATGATACCAACCCGGGGAATTCGACAACATCCCCCAAGCCCCCCCCATTGCCTCCGTCCGGCATGTTGCTCCCCTTCCAGCTCGCATCACAAACTTGTCCTCTGGAGCTCGTTTCCCTTGGGAGGCGATGATCAGATCAAGTATCCTGATGTTCTGCGGACATACCTCCTCACACTTATGACAAAAATAACACCCTTCCTCTACCTTGGCCAATGCCCCCAGGCCCTCTTGGGCTACTTTCCGTAAGCTTTTGCCAATCATCAGACTATTGGGACAGACATTAAAGCAAAGATCGCAATCTTGGCGACATTTCTTCGCCTCTTTTTTCACCTCATCTTCAGAGAGAAGATAGCCACTTATGGGCTTTCGCTTTATCCCCTGGGCTGCCTTTACCGCTACCTCACCCGCCTTCTCACAATCCCTGATCCATGCCCCAGGAGCTCCAGCGATCAGATCCTCCACAATCTTATCCACCGGGTCATCGGTGCGATCAGGTAAGCCGACATTCCTCTCTTTGCTTATCCAGATCAGCCTGCTTTCTACACTTTGGGCATCCGCTAGGATATCAAAGCTTATGCAGGAGCTACTGGCTACAATGACACCGGCCAGGCCACTTCGTATCGCTTTACTTGCTTTAACCATCCCAGTGATAACTCGACACCGATCATAGAATCGGGCGATATCATCACCCGCTGGCCCGATGCCACAAATCTCTACTTGCTCGGTGAGTCCCTTCTCCTTAAGGTAGTTTACCGCCACCCAGCCAGGGAGGAAATTATCCCCCACAAAGCAGACCACTGGCTTGCCAGGCTCCAGGCTACCCAGACCGCCGTTTACCATCCAGGGGAAAAATTCCAGGTCATTTATATCGTGGTCGGCGGCATTAGCTAAGCCAAAGCAGCTCATCTTCACCAATTCAGCTATGTCTTGAGTCACAATCAGCATCGAAGCAGCATGGGAGGCCATCCCCTCGAACTCGACCACACTCCCTATGCCCTGGAAACTGGCCACCAGGAGCTTATTCAACTGCTCCTCAACATAAGACTGGGCTCTATTCATGTCGGCCAGACTTCTCTCCTGCATGCCGCAGAACAGACGAATATGGGATACATCGACATAATCCTCAAGCATGCCCCAATCAACTGCTTTATCTTTACCAAATATCTTGATGGCGTAGTTTACTACCTCTCGAGTATCCATCATCTGGCTGAGGCAGCCCCGACATGCTGAGCGCAGGTTTAGCTTAGCCTGGTAGGCTTCAAACTCCAGCCCGCACTTCCCTTTGGCCTTCTTCAAATTGCACGGCCCCATGTGACAATCATGGCAAATCTCCTGAGGCTCAGTGTATAAGGGGGGGTAGAAGGTTCCCAGAAACTCCCTGTCCCAATCCGCTATATCGGCGGCATCAGCGAAGGGAAACAGCCGCTCATCAAACTGGATATAGTGCTCCATGTTCCAATCTGTTTCTATCGCCTCGGCTACAATATCCTCTACCCCGCGAATATCATGAACCACAGTAGCCGGATCGATCCTATAATCTGAGCGCCCGATGTGGACCATCCCTCTCTTTTTCTCCATGTGTGATCCCTCCTTCTTGTAAACTTTTATCTAGTAACCCTAATCTGAATTGCCTCCCCTTCAAGAACCTAACCTGCTCTTCCACGCCTAGTTTTGCTACGATTCCGCTTTGCCTGAGAACTAAGTTATAAATACCCCTAATAGGTAATAGGCTCATCTACCAGTTTTTGAGTGCTAATCTAACATAATAGCAATACCCCACACCTCGGGGGAGGGAAGCCTTCTACAGCACCTCTTATCCCCTTAGCTACCTGACGCTTCCCCTCATAGATATTGTTACCACCCAAGGGCCCTCTGAACTACCCCCATTAGTAGGCAGTGGGTTCCGCCTGCCCTACAAAGCATTTGGGACACACCTTCCTTACTTCCTTTCCCTTGCGTAGAGGGGATAGAGAGGTGTCCGCTTTAACCATAGAGCGCGGGTTGTAATCCATGAGGTGTAAAACCTTGGCGCAGCCATCACACAGCGGAACACCACAATTGGCGCAAGTAAGTGTTGCCTCACTTTTATTACACACCGAACAAAGTTTCACCTCAGCCATAGTAAGCCTCCTTTATCTATTTTTAGCCAGAGGAATGGGCAGCCATCCTTTCTTCAATAAGAGTACTGGTCAAGCTTTCAGCGCCGACGAAATAGGTTCTCCCTTTACCTATCCGGGCTATCCTTCGCATCAGCTCTGGGTCGGCTGATTCCTCATTGATGCACACGGTGGAAATGGTAATCCCTTTCCTTGCCGCTCCGGCTGCCTGCCTGAGAGCATATTTCTGAGGAGAGGGATGGGGCACGTTGGCATCTCCATCGGAGATGAGGATAATGTGCTGGTTGGCACGCCCCCGCCGATGGTGGCCGAAAAGCTCAGTTGCCTTCATAATTCCATAGCCGATATTAGTGAAGGCGTTTACATGTAGATCGAGGTCAATTATCCGCCTGGTTAGCCGATGGGGATTTGCAGTGATATCCACTACCACACCGGCCAGATTTGAGAAGGATACTACCCCTACCCTATCTCCATAGCGAGAGGCAGCCAGCGACAAGGCAATTGCCGACTGTTTAGCATACCAAAGTTTGGCCAACTGACGCATCGTCCCTGATAGGTCAACCAGCAAGATCATATCCATCTTGGCACGAATATCCTTGGTGGCAACCATGATATCATCCTTAGTTATCTCCTCCCGCCGATTGTGGATCGCCTCCCTGATACTCTCCTTTAGGGAAATATCTCGGTATCTATCACCAAAGCGGAAGTGCCTGGTCCCCACCTCCCTTCCTTCACCAATGCTCAATCTCTTGCCGGTGCTATGCCTTCCATAGCCGGAGACATAGCTTCTTCCCCATAATTTGGGGGTCAGCCTCTCCAAAAGCAGATTGATCCCCTTCCGGCTTAGCTCCCAGCCGAAACCGGTATGCTCCAGGATCTTACATCGCTCCAGATATTCCAAACTCTGGGCCAATGCCTCCCTCTCCAGCTCTCGCCTCATCCTCTCTATCCTCTCCTCACGCTTTCTCACCTCATCTAAATCCAGCAGCATCTCCTCGGTGATGTTGTCTGCCCTGAATCGCTCTGGATAAAGCTCTTCTAGGCGCTGCATCATCTGCTGCATCAGTTGCGCCAACTTGGAGTCAGAGTGATACTGTACCCTTTTTAGCAGCATATCGAAGGCACCACTCCTGAGCGGTATCCTAAACTTCGCATCGCTGGCAATCTCCTCAACCAGGGCAAGCATATCCTCCTTGGAGAGGCTAATTTCTTCCTCTCCCTCAGCCCCCAACACTTGATCAAGAATCTCCTCAATAATTTTCTCTCTTTTCCCCGGGAGGTCAGCATGGGGGGCAAGTTCCAGGCGATGAGGTAGAGAGGGAAATGCCCCTGCTCTCAAAAGTTCCCCTTCATCAACATCCTTTATCTCTTGAAAAGTGGACATGAGCTCGGTATACCTAAGTGTTCCCCGTGTGCTCACACCCCGGTCCACTTCGGCATGCGTCCTCGTCCGGCCAACAACATCCACTGCCTTATCCACAATGGTCTCAGCCAGCATCTCCCCTGGCTGAACCTCCGCCAGGTTAGCTAGAACTAGCTCTTTCTCTCGGGTAGCGTCATCCACATAGCCAAGGGTGATTACATCAAAATACTCCAGGATGCCTAGGGGTAATAGACCCAAAACCTTCTCATTGCCAGTAGCTAGCACCAATATGTCTAGGGGTATCTTTTCATCATAAGCCCCGATAGTTATTGTGCCCCCCTCCAGGGCATAGAAAAGAGTGTTTAACACTCTCTCTGGCATCCTATCTATCATGTCGATAAGTAGTATACCCCGATTAGCTCTGAGGAGCTTACCCGGAGAGAAGGCCAAAACAGAATAGATACCCTCCCGTAAGGCAGTATCGGGGTCCAGAGCGCCAATCAAATCTTCAGGGACTAGCTCTCCTCCACCTTGCACCCGCTTTACTCGTTCGCTTGCCGGAAGGATACGCACTGTCGAGCTTTTACCCTGGCTCATTTTTGCCAGGCACCACGGACAAGTGGGCGAGCTTGGCAGGCAATTTAAGGGGCAATCCTCCACCACCTCAATATCAGCTAAGATACTGCTGAGGCGATTGGCCACCACTGTTTTGCCACAACCAGGGGGGCCAAGTATCAAAAGGTGATGTCCACCGCTAAGGCTGGAGAGGATAGCTTCCTTCTCCTCATCTCTAATTTGCAGACCATGAAACAGAGCTTGCTTAAACTCCCCACCACCTTGCTGAATGGAGGTAAAAATTTCCTCTCTAAGCATATTTTACATCCTCCCCCTCAAGGCTATTTATAGTCTCCCGCCCAACTCTGTACAACACTCCCTTCTCGCCCTCCCCCCTGGCGAGGGAGGAGTATAAGGGATTTTGCGGCTAACTACAGTTTCCTTTCGGGGTGCTTGCAGTATTTGTCCCTAAAAACCGCCGTAGGGGCGGACAGAAGATGTCTGCCCCTACCGTCTTAGGTATCTCTTACTCGTACCCAGGCCAATCATCACCAGGGAGTGGCACCTCTTGTGGCTGGGGCTCGCCATTTACCCAGTATTTCTCCACGATGGGGTGCTTCTTTTTGCGCAGCACCTCTATCAGCTCAACTGGATCTATGGTATCCTCCTCGGTGGCGATGGCATTATAGACCTCCTCGGGAATGCTATCGGCAAGCTCGAGTTTAAGATCCTTGGGCAGCCAGACTATGCGATTCCAACCACCATCCCCCTGGATAAACCTGGGAGTCCTCATAGATAAAACAGCCAACCCCTTGAAGCCATGATTCTGGCTCCCACCACTCATCAAGCCAGCCATCTTGGAGAAGGTAAGCCCTATTGGTGTATCTCCAAAATACCTTCTTTGAACAAGTCCGATCCCATCAACCTGAGGGATATAGAAGCCTCCCGCTTCAAATCAACCTCAGTTGGTGGTCGAATACTTGATGATAGAATGGAGATGAAAATGCTTATGACGGTGCCCCGACTTCTCCCATATGGCCTCATCAATACCTTGGTACCAGCCCATCATTGAGTCAAGCACCTCACCTCTAGGGGCTTCAAAGATGTACCCTTGGGGGTCCATCTCATAGATTGACTTGCAGGCGGCATAGGTTACCATGCCACAGTAAGGGACGATACTCGGCGTGACGATACAAGCATGGTTAGGAGCGATCATGCGGCACAGGGTGCAGCCATAAAACATATCCACATCCTCATCCACCATCTCCCTGGCCTTAGCCTCAATGGCCTCCCACTTTGGCCTGGTCTCTTTAAGCATTTCATCTATCAGGTCTGCTCCGCCCATCTCCGGGGTGGCCACTACGAATCTGACCTCGCATGCCTCCACTATAGAGCACATAGTTAACACCGACGCCCGGATAGCTTGACCCAAAATCTTAAAGCTCATCTTGGGGGCTATCGCCTTACTTACCCTGATCCATATGGTATCCTTGGTGCCGGTGAACATCCAGCCCTCGGTCCACATGACCCCCATCAGTATTCCCCTCAGGGCATAATCGGTCTGCTCTTCCTTAAGCTCAGAGCCCCAAATCCTGATGGTCATCGCCAAGGGGTAAGTTGTCTCTGGCTCCTGTTCTGGAATGTCAGGGCCAATTAACTCTATCCTGCCATCAACGATGTCATCCTCATCTACCACTCTATAGGCATCGAAGAAGCTCATATAATTGGTTTTCGGCCCGCCATACTCAGCCCAATATTCCCCTTTACGGACATGGCTGAGATACCTTGGCCCGGTACCAATATCCTCCATCCCCTCATAGACTGCTTCCAAATCGGTATCCAACTGCCATATATGAGTTGGTGGAGGAAGCTTTGCTTTATACCAGGCTTTTGGTTCTGTACCCATCAGTAACACCTCCTCTCTTTTTTTTATATACCGACTCCAAAGTCTTGCTCAAAAACCATCTCATCCCATATATCACCCCCCTTCTCTTAGGCAGCACAGCCCACCAGGCGCTGGCACATCTCACTTACTGCTATGGAGGCAGGCGAATCCTCAGGAAGCTCGATCACCGCCTTGCCCAAGATGTCGAACTCAGCTATTAGCGGATCATAAGGAATATAAGCCGCTATGTTGATCCCTTCATCTTCTGCCATCCTGTCCAGCAGCGGCTTGGCCTCCCCAGTTATCCTGTTGGCTACCACCATAACCTCGCTGAAGCTAATATAAAGCTCCCGAGATAGCTGCTGCACCCTTTTCGCTGTCAGTATGCCATTCATGGTAGCATCACTAACCGCAATCAACAAGTCAACATCCCGGGTAGTTCGCCGGCTTAAGTGCTCCAAACCTGCTTCGCAATCGATTACTACAAAATCATAATTATCTGCCCTTGAGTCTACTATCTGGCGCAGGATATTATTGATGACACAATAACACCCCTCGCCTTCAGAACGCCCCATCACTACTACATCAAAGGGGAGGGTCTCCTCGACAACATCCATCATGGCCCGCTCAAATGCCCCCGCCTTATCACTAGCCTCCGGGTGGCGTGCAGGCAGGTCTACAATCTGCTCCCGCACACCCCCTACTGTTTTACCGACCGCCACCCCTAAGGCTTGGGGAAGATTGGAATCAGGGTCAGCATCTACTGCCAATACACTCCCCCTCCGTGATAAATTCCTGATCAACAGGGCTGAGAGGTTGGTTTTACCTACTCCTCCCTTTCCTGAAACAGCAATAGTAAACCCTTTATTCACCTTCATACTTATATTACCCCGGATAACACCTTTCTGGCAAGCTCATCAATCAGGCCAAGTGGATCTTCATAGAATTTCGATTCTGGTGACGGTTTAATCCGGCTACCCATAGCTGAAATGGCCACCCGCCTGATGTCTTCTTTCTTCACCCTGCTGTAGCCACCCATTAATGCCAAAGCCTGCACCTTCTCATAGAGAGCCAGAGAGGCCCTGGGGCTTGCCCCTTGATCCAATTCCTTGCTCCACGGCTCCTCTCTGGTAGCTCTCACCAAGGTGATAATCGAATCTAGAACTTCTTCCGGCATCTCTACCCCATCAAACTTCAGCCCATAGCGTAATACTATCTCCCTCTCCCTCTCCTCTGTCTCCGGATAGCCCATCCTGACCACATCAAATCGATCGAGCAGAACATCGGAAAGCTCTTCTACCCCAGCGTGCTCCCTGGGATTCATAGTAGCAATCATGGCAAAATCCGCCGGGTAATCTACATCGTAGGGGCCAATAGTGGCAATGCCCTCCTCAAGAACCTGCAGCAAGGCATTCTGCAACTTCTCCGGCACCCGGTTGAGCTCGTCGAAAAATACTATCCCTCGGTTGCCTTTAAGCAGTTTGCCCGGGGTAAATGCTCTATAATCTTGAGGCCCATACTTAAAAGCTTGGGAAGGATCAATGTCGCCTAAAAGGTCTTCCGCAGTGAGATCAGGGGAGCCCTGGATGCGGATAAACCTCTTCTCCCCAGGAACCCCAACTGTTTCAATTTCTCCCTGGGCAGCTTTTATCCTGCAAAGAGGGCAAATTGGTGCTTGGGGATTACAATGATAAGCACAACCTTTTACAGTCACTAGAGAAGGTAGAACCGAGGCAATGTTTCTAGCTAGAGTTGTCTTCCCGATGCCGGGTGGGCCTTCGATCAATATATGATGCCCAGCCAGTAGCGAGGCGATAACCTTTTCCTTGGTGTCCTCCTGACCCACGATGGTAGAAAGCGGATCCTTCCCCTCTCTAATACCAGTTAGCAATGCCTCTTTTATCCCTTCAATCATTATTCACCTCTTTCATCCTAAAGTCTAAAGTAAACCCCCATGGGCGGCTGCCCACCAGCGAATCATGAAAATAGGTATGCCATTGCGAGGGGCAAGGCCCCGAAGCAAGCTCGGGGTAATGAGAGTGAGATTGCTTCCCACAGCCCCAGCGGTAGCATTTCATAGGCTTCATCCACCACCGCTTTATGTCTTTGGGGGCAGGTACATTTCCATCACCAAACTCATCAGCCAGTAGTAATCCTGTCTCTGCCCAGCCGGCCTCCATAGGCTGGAAAGCCCGATATCCTTGATAACATAACCGGGCATTTGTCTTGGCTATCTCCACTAGTTGAGCAGCAACATCCCGGGTAACCTGCCACCCTGGCTAACCCTTTCTACCTAGGTCCATATCACCTGTTGCCCCTCCCTCAACCCCTCTGACAATTTCTTCTTGGGCAATGCTCGCCCGGCGGCTGCTTCTACCCCGCCCTGTGATGTGGCTCTACAGCAATACTGCTCCTGCCCAGGGCGTCACATCCTCTTTAAGACCGCCCGGTAAGGATAACCCCTGAGGAACTCTGGTTCTTCTTCACCATTTTTCACCCCTGGGTGAAAAATTTACCACAATCTAGATAGCTTTGCCCTTAGAGGGATATTCACGGATCGAGGTGCTAGCTAATTGAATTACTGCTTGCCCTACTGTATAGTATAGCTGGGGGTAAGGCTCAGCGCAATCGCCCGGCAGTGGCTATCCCGAATTCGAGTGCGGGACGAGACTCGATTCTTGGTTGACGGTCATACGAAGGTTAGCCTAGAATAACGGAAGTTGTGACATATAGCACAGGCAAGACTAGCAATGGTACAACGACCCAAAGCCATCGTTATTGAGAATGTCTATCCAGAGGTTGATTCCGGCCGTTACCCGTAAAGCGGGAGGTCAGTGGTGTCTTTGAGGTCGGGGCAGACATATCCAATGGTGGTCACGATGTGCTATCTGCCGTGCTGAAGTATTGGCCACCGTGTGCCTCCTTTAATCACAAGAGTACCTATCGCGGTACTGTGAGAGGGTCTATAAGCTGGAAGAGGAAAGTGGATATGACCTGGGCGGCAAGATGGCCGCCTTCGCCAAAGACCAGGGGTGGGACGGCTGCATACCTATAGGGCTTATGTATAAAAAAGCAAGGCCTCTTTGTGAAGGCAACTTTGCACTGTAAAGGAAATGCCGCTGGTTAAGCAGTAGATTGACTCCCAGAGATTAATGTTGACTAACATAGGCTATGCTCAAAAAACTACCAGGCAGGAGCGAAAAATGCGTGAGAATCATCAACCGTTGATTCTTGGCATTGACCTTGGCGGCAGTAAGATACTGACAGCGGTAACCAACTCTCAGGGGAATGTGCTATCACGCGATCACAGCATAACACCGGCTGCGAAAGGCCCTGAGGCAGTTATCCAGGCGATTCTAGAGTCTGCGGGTCGTGCCTTGGATCAGGCGGGTATAGCCACTTCTGAGCTCGGTGCCATTGGGGTCGGCGCCCCCGGTGTCTCAAATCCTGAGACTGGTGTTATCTTCTTCTCACCTAATCTACCTGGGTGGCATAACGTCTTCTTGAGGGACATCATCGAACGGGAGCTTGGTAAAAAGACCTTCCTTATGAACGATGCTAATGCCGCAGCCCTGGGCGAATTTTATTTTGGTGCCGGGCGGGGAGCCCGTAATTTTATCTATGTGACTATCAGCACCGGCATCGGTGGCGGCATTATTATTAATGGTGAGCTTTACAGTGGAGCTTGCGGCACCGCTGGTGAGATAGGACATATGACTATTGATGATGATGGACCGCTCTGTAGTTGTGGAAACACCGGTTGCTGGGAAACACTCGCTTCGGGAACAGCTCTGGCCCGGGAAGCAAGGCATCGGATTATAGACGGAGCCAGGACTTCTATTCTGGACTATGCCGGTGGGGATATGGAGAAGGTAACGGCTCAGGTTATTCATAACGCTGCCGAGCATGGCGATGCCTTAGCTAGAGAGCTCATTGCTCAGACGGGATACTATATAGGGGTTGGCCTGGCAAATCTAATAAACATATTCAATCCAGAGCTGATAGTTATCGGGGGTGGCTTATCCAATATTGGTGATATGCTGCTTGGGCTGGCCTTTAAGGTGGCTGGAGAGAGAGCATATAGGGAAGCTTACCAAGCGGTACGCTTTGCTCCTGCCGAGTTGGGGCGGGATTCCGGTGTACTTGGAGCATCCGCCTTTGCTCTCCGGGAACAGATGAAAAAGATGGACAGGTCAGCTGGAAAGTAATTATAGTGTTCTTGATGGTTAAGCAGGTAAGCAGAATGTCATTTTGTCCGATAGTATATGGTCATTAGCACTACTTCCACATTGCAATTAAAAATAAAAGGAGGGCCCGAAGATGGCAACCAAAATTGGTATTAATGGTTTCGGTCGTATTGGCAGGCTGGTACTCCGGGTGATAATGGAGAGAAAGGAAGATATCAATGTAGCCGTTATTAATGACCTAACTGATACCAGGACAAATGCCCACCTCTTCAAGTATGACAGTAGCTATGGGCGCTACCCCGGCAAGGTGGAGGCCGCTGAAGATGCTATTATGATTGACGGCCAAAGGGTGAGGGTACTTGCTGAGCGTGACCCTGCCAAAATTCCGTGGCGGGACTACGGCGTAGAGATAGTGATCGAGTCTACCGGGCTCTTCACCGACGCCAGCAAGGCCTCGGCCCATCTCCAGGGGGGTGCTAGGAAGGTTATCATATCGGCACCAGCTAAGGGAGAGGTATTAACAATAGTCTTAGGTGTTAACCAGGATAAGTATGATCCTACCAAACACCATATCCTTTCCAACGCTTCTTGCACTACTAACTGCATTGCCCCGGTAGTGAAAGTTCTCCATGATAACTTCGGGGTCATCCGGGGCTTGATGACCACGGCTCATGCTTATACCAACGACCAGCGACTTCTTGATATGTACCACAGCGACCTGCGTCGTGCCCGGACGGCAGCGGTCAACATCGTGCCTACGACCACTGGAGCTGCCCGTGCGGTAACCGAGGTCATACCCGAACTCAAAGGGAGACTCCACGGCATTGCCCTCAGGGTGCCAACGCCTACTGTGTCGATATGTGATTTTGTGGCTGACCTGGGGAAGGAGGTTACTGCCGAGGAGGTTAACCAGGCTTTCAAGGTGGCTGGCCTTGGGTCGCTCAAGGGGATCCTGGAATACTGCGATGAGCCTCTGGTCAGCATAGATTTCAAGGGAAATTGCGCAAGCGCCATCGTGGATGCCGAAAACACTATGGTGATAGGGGGCAGTATGGTCAAGGTGCTTGCGTGGTATGATAACGAATGGGGTTACAGTAACCGCCTGGTTGACCTGGTCTCTTACCTTATCAATAAGGGAGCCTAACAAGTAAATATTAAGGGGGCGGAATGCCAAAGAGGACGGTGGAAGATATAGATGTAGCCGATAAACGGGTGCTGGTTCGTGTTGATTTCAACGTGCCTCTCAACCCGGATGGCACCATCAGCGATGACAGCCGTATTCAGGCATGTCTTCCCACTATAAACTACCTAATAGAGAAGCATGCCCGGGTCATTGTGTGCTCTCATCTGGGCAGGCCCAAGGGCAAGGTGGTGGAAGGGTTGAAACTGGCTCCCGTAGCTAAGCGGCTGTCAGAGCTTCTTGGCAAGCCGGTTGAGGCTGCCACGGACTGTATTGGTCCTGATGTAGAGGCCGCTGTAGCTAGTTTACAGGATGGAGAGGTAATACTCCTTGAAAACTTGCGGTTCTATGCTGAAGAGGAAGCCAATGACCGCGACTTCGCCCGAGCTCTAGCCCGGCTGGCAGATGTCTATGTCGACGATGCCTTTGGCGCCAGTCACCGCGCCCATGCCTCAGTAGTGGGGGTGGCGGAGTATCTACCAGCAGTGGCCGGCTTTTTGATGGAAAAAGAGCTTAAGGCCTTAAGCAGTACCCTAGAAAATCCCCGAAGACCCTTCGCTGCCATAATAGGCGGGGCTAAGGTAGCCGGGAAATTGGGCATTCTGGAGAATATCATAGGTAAAGTAGATGCTTTACTCATTGGCGGCGGCATGGTAGCTACATTTCTGAAAAGCAAGGGCCACGAGGTAGGCGCATCTATGGTCGAGGATGATAAGCTGGATTATATCGAGCAGCTTACAAGCAGGGCAAAGTCCCTAGGGGTAAGACTTCTGCTGCCACAAGATGTAATCGTGGCGGAAAAGCTGGAGGCCGGTTTCAGCCCCCGGGTGGTACCAGCTGAAGAGATACCAGCCGGCTGGGTCATCGCTGATATCGGGCCTCGCACCATAGAGGAGTTTTCACGGGAGCTTAAGAAATGCCGCACTGTGGTCTGGAATGGTCCTATGGGCATGTTTGAGATACCGCAGTTTGCTCAGGGAACGTGTACACTAGCTAAGGTTTTGGCTGACCTTGAGGCTACTACTGTTGTTGGTGGCGGCTCTACGGCGGAGGCGGTGGTGGAAATGGGACTGGCAGATAAGATGTCCCACGTCTCTACCGGCGGCGGGGCTTCACTCAAGTTCTTGGAAGGTAAGGTATTGCCTGGAGTGGCCGTACTACAGGATAAATAGTCGGGAGGTGGGCACTTAAAAGAGACTCTATCGCCTCATGCCGCGGCAAATATGGGAGAAAAAGGAAGTATATCCCTTTAGGGCACTTCGCGAGGGGGTTGGTATGAACAGAATTGGTATTCTGACCAGCGGCGGCGATGCCCCGGGTATGAATGCCTGCATTAGGGCTGTGGTGCGTGTTGCCCTCTCCCAAGGGCTGGAGGTCTGGGGAATACGCCATGGCTATGCTGGACTCATTCGCGGGGAAATGGGACCGATGGATAGGGGAAGCGTAGCTAATATCATTCATCAGGGAGGGACAATATTAGGCACCGCTCGTTCCCCTGAGTTCACAACCAGGGAAGGCAGGGCACTTGCCAGCCAGATCATCCACAAGGCTGGGATCGATGGCCTGGTTCTCATCGGGGGCGATGGGACATTCAGAGGCGGTACCCTTCTGAAGGAAGAGAGCGGAGTCGACATTGTTGGTGTGCCAGGAACTATCGATAATGATGTTTATGGTACCGATTACAGCATAGGTTTCGATACTGCGATAAACACGGCGCTTGAGGCCATTGACCGCATCAGAGATACCGCCCTTTCGCACGACCGCCTTTTCTTCGTCGAGGTAATGGGACATCACACCGGATTCATTGCCCTGGAGAGTGGCATCGCTGGTGGAGCTGAGGAACTAATCATTCCTGAAGTTCCCGAGAATATCGACAAGCTTTGCCGGCAGCTCGACGCCAGTTTTCGGCGTGGAAAGAGAAGTGCCATAGTGGTGGTGGCTGAGGTTGAGCAGCCAGGGAACGCCTTCAGGATTGCCCAGGAGGTAAGGGATAAGGCAGGGTTTGAGTCTAAGGTTTGTATCCTGGGGCATATTCAGCGTGGAGGCTCACCGACTGCCTGGGATCGGATCCTCGCCAGCAAGCTAGGCGCAGCCGCGGTAGAAGCGCTAGAGAACGGCAAAGGAGGGCATATGCTGGGTGAGATAAATGGTAAGATAGCCTATACCCCCCTGAAGGATACCTGGGAGAAGAAAAAGGAGTTAGACAGTGACCTCAAGGAACTGGTCAAGCTGTTATCTGGATAGGAGGGGAGATGTAGCCACACCTGCTCTTTATTGTAATGGAGGTAGGCGATGAATAGCTTGTCAATAGGCAAGATAAGAGGGCTTCAGCAGTTGGCCAACCCCAAGGGTATTCTGGTAACCTGTGCCATTGACCACAGGGACTCGCTGAAAAGAGCGATGAACCAGGAACACCCTGAGTCGGTCAGCTATCAGGATATAGTGGACTTTAAGCTTGACCTGTGTCGTGCCGTGGAGCCTTTTGCCAGTGCTATACTTCTTGACCCGGTGTATGGTGCCGCCCAGGCTATAGCTGCCGGTGTCTTATCCGGGCATGTCGGGCTGCTGGTCAGCATGGAAGAAACGGGGTACACTGGGGGTAAAACGCACCGCCTCACCACTCTCTTGGCCGACTGGAATGTAGCAAAGGCGAAAAGAATAGGGGCATCAGCAGTGAAGCTTCTCCTTTACTACCGCCCTGATCTCAAGGACATAGCATCAAGACAGCTCGACCTGGTTACCAAGCTGGCTGACCAATGTATTGAAGAAGATATACCCCTTCTGGTTGAGCCGCTAAGCTATCCCATTGAGACGGAGGAACACTATTTCCAGGAGTTCGCCAAACTCAAGCCTCATCTGGTTATCGAGACGGCACGACAAGTTACTGCCCTACCCCTCGATGTGCTAAAGGCTGAATTCCCGGCAGACTTAAATTATGAGAAGGATGAAGGAAAGATGGCAGAGCTTTGCCAGCAGTTAAACGAGGTATCCCGTGTGCCATGGATACTCTTGAGTGCCGGTCTTGATTTTGAGTTATTCAGTAAGGAGGTGGAGATCGCCTGTAAGGCGGGGGCATCAGGCTTTCTTGCCGGACGTGCCTTATGGCAAGAAGCCGCTCAAATTGGCTCCCGGACGGAAAGGATGAGATTCATGGAGACCGTCTCCGCCCAAAGACTGAGACAACTGGCAGAAGTAGCCAGCGCCTATGGAACCCCGTGGTTTTCCAAGCTGGGAGCCGACAAAGACGAGTTCACGCCGATAACCCAGGAGTGGTATAAGAGCTATTGAGCTGGTCTTTCCTCTAATCTGTTAGCAATTTTCTTGATTGATATCGACTCCAACCATAAAGGGTAACAGAAATTAGTTATCACCTGGAGCGCCAATGCAGAAGGCTAAGTATCTTGACCGACACACCAAGATAGTTTGTACCATAGGTCCAGCCAGCAGTTCGGCTGCCCTGATTGAGCGACTTATCAAGGCGGGTATGAATATCGCCAGGCTGAATCTGTCCCACGGTACCCACAAGGAACATGCCCGCTATATCCAGACCATAAGGAAGCTGGCCCAACGTCTTGCAATCCCGGTTGCTATACTGATGGACCTGCCGGGGCCCAAGTATCGAACCGGAAGGCTGAGAGGTGGCTCAGCTGTGCTGAAAAATGGTGCCCGGGTTGTCCTTACCGCAAGACAGTAAGATAGAGCGGGGGCAGGCGGTCAGCAATTTTGACGCTATACTCTCAGCCAGTGACGGTATCATGGTGGCACGGGGAGACCTTGGTGCGGATATTCTTCTGGAGAGGGTACCACGCTTTCGGCGGAGAACCTCCATCGGCAAGTACCCGCTACAGGCAGTGAGGATGATGACAAAGAGTGCCCATCCTGGCAATAACTCCCAGCAGCGTTGTATCTGGGAGGTTATTCCTGCGCTGGGGTGTCCATCCTGTCCAGATAGCCGGACCGTCGTCGGTAGATGAGCTATTTGCTGTGGGAGCCAGGCTTTCTAAGGAGCTGGGGGTGGGCAAACCAGGAGATTTGATAGTAATTACTGGTGGCATCCCGATTGGAGTAGCTGGTTCCACCAATCTGCTGAAAGTGGAGAAGATTCAGTAGTTAGCTTTGTTTACTTTGCCTTTCCCTGTTTGGCTACCGCTTCCATTGCTTTTTCAACCTCTTCTGGCTCTCCAATGTAGTCGTTTTTAAGTGGGCTTAGGTTATCGTCAAGCTCGTATACAAGAGGTATCCCCGTTGGGATATTTAGCTTTGTTATATTCTCATCGCTTATGTTGTCAAGATATTTGACAAGCGCCCGCAGACTATTACCGTGGGCTGATATGATTACCCGTTTCCCCGACTTTATCGTGGGTGCCAGCACCTCGTGCCAGTATGGTAAAAACCTGTTAACCGTATCCTTTAGGCTTTCCGTTAGAGGCAGATCCTTCTTGCCCAAATCCTTATATCGTGGGTCATTACCGGGATACCTTTCATCTGTTCTCTGTAGGCTTGGTGGCCTTACGTTGTAATTTCTTCTCCATTTGAGGACTTGTTCCTCGCCAAACCTAGCTGCCGTATCTGACTTATTCAGTCCCTGTAAAGCACCGTAATGTTTTTCATTTAATCTCCAAGACTGGTGTACTGGTATCCACATTAAGTCCATTTCATCCAGGACAATCCATAAAGTCCGTATGGCCCTTTTCAGCACCGAGGTGAAGGCAACATCAAAAGAGTAGCTCTGCTCCTTTAAAATCTGTCCGGCTTTTTTCGCCTGGGAGATTCCCTTTTCCGATAAATCAACATCAGTCCAACCGGTAAATCTGTTCTCCTCATTCCATATACTGTCGCCGTGTCTCAAGAGTACCAGCTTTATCATTATGATGCCCCCCCGGACCGCCTGTGATAATATTTCTCTATCATTTGAGGGGTGGTGACCCACGTATCGCCACGATCCTCTGCTGAGCACTTGATTTGCCATCTCGCTTCCTTACCTTCGAACATAGAAAGAAGGCAGATTTTGACATTGTTTACCTTCTGGCTGATGATGATGGGAGGCTGAAAAGGCCCCACTTTTTCCACCTGGGCCTCTGTTATCTTGAGCTTTGCTGTGGAAACGGCTACTGTATGCCTGGTTTCATCTATACCCCAAGAATTCTCCACAGATTCAAAATAATTCGAGCTTGCTTTAGGTGCTGCCCGAGCGAATTTGGTTAAATACCACTTGAATTCATCCTCATCATCTATGGGGATGGTATCAATCTCTATCACCTTTGCTTTCCTGTCCCAAGTCTCACTCTCAATGGCGTAAATAGAGGGCAGACCCATCTCTATGGCCCGATTTATCGCCGTCTCATCATTAACCCATCTTTTCTCCTTAAGAAATTCTACTTGGCTGGGTAGATGAAGATACCAAGATAGGCCGGCCAATATTAAAATGCCGCTTGAGATCAGGAAGAAAGTCTTTATGCCTAACTTCATAGTTATTTAGTACCGATAGCAGGCTACCTGATGACCGGGCTTAATCTCCTTTAATGGGGGTGGCTCACTTTGGCAAAGCACCCTATCTACCACTTCAAAACATCGCTTCACAAATCTACATCCTGATGGCGGGTCTATCGAGCTGGGCACCTCTCCGGATAACTTGATCCTTTTTCTTTCCTCTCTTCCTTCAACCTGGGGAATGGGTATGGCTGAGAATAATGCTTTAGTGTAAGGATGTAATGGCTGTCTAAATACCTTTTCCGCCTCACCATACTCCACAATATTTCCCAAATACATCACGGCTATGTGGTGGGAGATTTGATAGATGATGCTTAAGTTATGTGATATGAACAGGTAAGCTATCTTCCTCTCCTGTTGCAATCTTTTGAGTAAGTTTAAAAGCTGTGCCTGCACCGAGACATCAACAGACGAGGTAGGCTCATCTAAGATAACTAGCTCAGGATGGGAGATCATCGCTCTAGCTAGGCCAATTCTTTGCTTCTGCCCGCCACTAAACTCGTGGGGATATCTTTCCATATGTTCTGGGTTTAACCCTACCTCTTGTAGCCATCTTAGCACTAGTTCGTCTCTTTGGTGCTTTCCCCTTGCCATAGCCAAAATCTCCAATGGTTCTCCAACTGAATCTCGGATTTTCATTCTGGGGTTCAGGGAAGACTGAGGGTCTTGAAAAACCATCTGTATCTTACCCCTAACCCTACTCATCTGCTGCTTATCTGCTTGGGGGATGTTAATAGGCTCCCCGTCTAGATGGAGAACCACGTCACCGCTATCTGGCTCTATGAGACGAAGGATAGTTCTGGCCAAGGTGGTTTTGCCACAACCAGACTCACCTACCACCCCCAAAGTTTCATTTCTGTCCAAGGTGAAGCTCACATCATCCACCGCTTTCACATAGGATGTCTGTTTCTTGATGAATCCACTGGTGATGGGGAAGTATTTTTTCAGATGACTTACTTCCAACAACATAATATCTGCAGAGTTTGTTGCTTTTGGCTCCATTATAGCCAAAGGGGATGACCTTGGCTAGAACCGTAGTTCATGGCTCTAGTTTCTAATTGGTGATATAATTTCATGGAGAAAAGGAGATATATTTATATTGTCTGTGGAAGAGAAGGAATAGCTCAAAGAGCTGAGATTACCCAGTAAACCGAATGGTTTACTGGCCTAGGAGGTGGGAAAAGGTGCTTCCTTTAGCGGGGATAAAGGTCCTCGACTTGTCACAGGCGTTAATGGCCCCACTTGCTGCCATGATGTTGGGTGATATGGGGGCTGAAGTGATCAAGGTAGAAAGACTCCAGGGTGAGGCGATAAGACACGGACGTCCTGCTGGCATGGATAATATCTATAAACAGGAGATGGCCGAGGAAGAGTTCGTCGATGCTGGGATGTGGTTGGGGAATAATCGGAGTAAGAGAAGTTTGGCTGTGGATATTAGGCAAGAGCTGGGGAAAGAGATCGTGTTGAAACTGGCCCAAGGTAGTGATGTCTTTTTACACAATTTCCGTCCTGGGGTTATTGATAGGCTGGGATTAAGCTATGAAATAATAGCCGAAATCAATCCTCGGGTGATATATTGTTCTAGCTATGGTTTTGGTGAAAAAGGCCCCCTTGCCCATCGCATTGGGGGGGACATGTGGGCCCAAGCTATGGGAGGAATAATAAGCCAAATGGGCACCCCTGATGGCCCTCCCTGCCGCGTCCCGGTGTTCTTCGTCGATCATGGCGGTGCCCTGCTCACCGCCTATGGGATAATGGTGGCCTTGTTCCTGCGAGAACGCAGCGGGGTAGGGCAGGAGCTCTCGGTGAATCAGTTGGATACCGTGATGTGGTTGCAAAGTACCGAGATGTTGGCCTACCTGATAGATGGGATACCACGCCGCAAGGGGAGGGGGGACCCCACCTTTGGTGTCTATCGAGCCAAAGATGGAGATGTGGTAGCCATGCTCGGTGCTCAGCCAACATGGCCTGCGGTATGTAAAGTGCTCGACGTTGAACATTTACAATATGATCCTCGATTTGCCACCGATGAGGCCAGGATAGAGCACGCTGAGGAATTACATCCGCTGCTGGATGAGGCATTTAGTAAGAAGGCGCGGGCCGAGTGGCAAAAATTATTCAAAGAGGTACGGCTACGCTGTGACCCCTGCCTTACCTATGAGGAGCTATTCGCTCACCCTCAGGTGGAGGCTAATGAAATGGTCATCACTATGGAGCACCCCATCCGAGGGCCAATAAAGATGCTGGGGATGCCGGTGAAGTTGAAACAGACGCCAGGGAAACCCCTCCGTCCCCCACCTCTTCTGGGGCAACATACTGAGGAGATTCTCCTCGAATTAGGCTATACATTGGAGGAAATCGCTGCCCTGGAAGCTCGGGGGGTAATCAAAAGAGGAATTCTTCCCAAGTGAGGTTGGTGTTCTGCGGCAGCGTTTATGATGATAACTCCTTTATCTCTCGTTGCCCTGGTTCTATTAGCTATTATTTCCTTAATCTTCATCTACTTCTTCTGGCGCCTCACCACTGATGCCTTCAGGCAGATCGGATTTGGTCGTTGGCAAGCTATTTTGATCTCCTTTGGATGTATCGTCGGCGGCCTATTCAACATCCCATTGACTCAGGTCGGTGTCGATCATCAACTGGTGTCTATTGCAGTAAATGTTGGTGGCTGTCTTATCCCAGTTCTAGTTAGCCTGGAGATCATTCTCAGAAAACGAACCGATATAAAGCGCACTCTGATTGGAGTGGCTATTATAATGCTACTGACTTACATACTGGCGCGGCCAGTACCTGGCAAAGGAATCATGATCGCTTTTTACCTTCCACCACTATTTGCTGCTGTGTGCGGCATTCTGCTCGCCAAGAATCGGCGTAATGCCCCCAGTGTGGCCTATATTAGCGGAACTATGGGAACACTTTTAGGTGCCGATATACTACATCTCATTACCCCTAATGCTATCTCGAAGCTAACTTTTGGCTTCCCCTCGCCGCTACTGCTTTCGATCGGAGGGGCAGGGGTTATTGACGGAATATTTCTGACCGGAGTGATGGCAGTGTTTCTCGCCTCACTGGTGATCCGCTTTCCCGGCATAGTTCGGCCAAACAAAAGGTAACAGGGTAAAAAAATGAAAGGACAAGAAGGCTCGGCGCTGGGCGGTTTGCGGGTGCTGGATTTAGCTGGTGGCGCGGGGGTATTCTGCACTAAGCTCCTTGCCGATATGGGAGCGGATGTGGTTAAGATTGAACCTCCCCAGGGAGATGTCACCCGCGGCTCGGGCCCTTTTATGAATGATATACCTCACCCAGAGAGGAGCCTCTACTTTTGGTACTATAACACCGACAAGCGAGGGATTACCTTAAACCTGGAAGTTGATGAAGGGTGTCAAATCTTTCACCGCCTTGCCAAAGCTGCCGATGTAATCGTTGACACATTCCCTCCGGGGAAGAGGAAACCGGAGTTAGGATGGGAAGCTCTAAGCCAGCTTAATCCCCGCCTGATTGTGGTCTCGATCACTCCCTTTGGGCAAACCGGCCCATATAAAGAATACCACTCCTGCGATATAGTAGCTTCTGCTTTAGGGGGGCAGATGTACGTCTGTGGTGAACCACACACCCCACCTCTCAAGCCCTATGGGGAGCAAACTTACCTTATTGCCTCCTTTTTTGGAGCTTTAGGCACCCTCCTGGCATTACATTACCGTAACTTCACCGGTTTAGGGCAATACATTGATGTCTCGATGCATGAATGCGTTGCTGCGACGATTGAGCATGTCAACGTGCGCTACCTGTATGACAAAGTAATCGCCAAAAGGCAAGGGAGTCTGCAGTGGAATAATGCCTTCCGAATTTTTCGGTGCAAGGATGGCTATATTCTGCTTTCTCTATTCCAGCAGTGGGATACCTTAATAGAGTGGCTGGACAGTGAGGGGATGGCAGCGGACTTAACAGATGAAAAGTGGCGACGTCACCAAGTTCGGCTGGGGGGGATAGAACACATTATTCAAGTTTTAGAGCGCTGGACCCAGACCCATACAGTAAATGAGCTAGTGGAGCAAGGGCAGTTGATGCACTTCCCCTGGGCGCCAGTTGATTCTTTGCCCCAGCTTGTGGCTAATCCCCAGCTTATTGAGCGGGGTTTCTTTGTTGAGCTGGCTCATCCCGAGTTGGGAGCAAGGGTCAAGTATCCCCGGGCTGGGGCTGAATTCAGCCGCTCCCCGTGGCGCTTGGTAAGGTGTGCCCCCCTTATTGGCGAGCATAATCAGCAAATCTACGGTGAGGAGCTAGGTTTTTCTGCACAGAGGCTAGCTGCCTTAGAGGAGGCAGGAGTCATCTAAACCACCTGGTGATTTATAGTATCTTGCAAAAATCTTGGCACAAACTCCTCTTCCTCGATGGGAGAGGCTACACCTTTCATCCCCTCTCTATTGATGGGAGAGGGAAGGGTGAAGGTGAATATTCCCCTCCCCCAGGGGAGGGGAATTGGGCAGATCCCTCCAAGGGGAGTTACAAGGAATTTTGCGGTCGACTATAAATCACGGCGTACTTTAGGCCCCAGCAGGCTGAGTCGTTGTTGTTTTGCTGGAAGCAACGAAGCGGTAGCCCCTGCCCGCTTCGGTGAGGATGAGATGGGGGTTCTGGGGGTTGTCCTCTAGCTTATGCCTCAGGTTGTGGATATGAACCTTGATTTGCTCCGGGGTATCGACATATTCTGGTCCCCATACCCTCTCCAGCAGAACCCGCTGCGGCACTGTGCGGCCGGCATTGTTCACCAACAGGTCAAGCAGCCGATATTCAGTGGGGGTGAGCTTCACTGCCTTCCCCCGTAGGGATACCTCCTGCGTGCCAAAGTCAATAGCCAGATCACCGGCGGTGAATAGTTTGGAGGTTCTGAATTTCTCAAAGCTGCTGCGGCGCAGCACCGCATTCACCCTGGCCAAAAGTTCCAAATAGCTAAACGGCTTGTTGATATAGTCGTCTGCCCCCGCTTCCAGTCCCCTGACCCGGTCTACCTCCTGCTCCCTAACAGTAATAATTATCACCGGAACGGTGGAGAAGAGGCGGATATGGCGCAATACCTCAAAGCCATCAATATCGGGCAAACCCAAATCGAGCAGAACTATATCGGGCATCTCAATCTCCACCGCCTCTACCCCCTGGTTTCCCAAACCTCGGGTGACGACACTGGCCTCGGGCCAGCGCACCTTAAAGCAAAGAGAGATGGCCTGCACTATCTCAGGATCGTCTTCGATTACCAGAACACGCAATTATTAGCCCCTTCCTGATGTAGTGCAGATCTATCAAAAAGACCTGCTATAGTTTAGATCTAAAGGCCTGCGCTACTTCCCGGTCGGCAGTTAGCGGTATGGTGAACGAAAAAGCGCTACCTTCCCCTGGTTCGCTTTCCACCCAAATTTTCCCACCATGCAGCTCCACCAGCGACTTGGCCAGGCTAAGCCCGATGCCCAATCCCGTGCCAGGTTGCCTGCCGTGGTAGTAGGGGGTAAAGATCAGCTCCTGCTCCTCAGGGGGGATGCCGCAACCAGTATCACTTACCTCCAGCACCAGGTTGGAGTTATCGACCTGGGCAGATACCTCTATTTTGCCTCCGCTGGGGGTGTATTTGTGGGCATTAACCAGCAGGTTGAGCATGATCTGCTCGAGGCGCTGTCTATCTAGCCGGGCAACGGGCAGAGGCTCGGGGATATCTATGGCAATAGCTTGTTTTTTAGCCGAGGTGAGGGGGAGGATCGAGGCTACGGTATCTTGAAGTGCCTGCTTAACATTCACCGACTCAAGCTTAAGCTCCAATGTTGCCGTTTGCAGTTTGAGAAAGTCCAATAGCTCTGAGATCCTTCTCTCCATTCGCCCGGCACTAGAGGAGATGTTGGCCAGTAACTCAGCGGGCAGGCTTTGGCCACTTATACCACATTCTTTAGTCAGGATGTCGGCGGAGACTTTAAGTGAAGTGAGGGGGGTACGCAGTTCATGGGAGATGGTCAGGATAAACTCGTTTCTCTGCCGATTTAGGGCTTCCAGTCGAGCGCGCTGCTCCCTTTCCAGGGTATAGAGGCGAGTATTCTCCACCGCTATAGCTATTTGGCTGGAAAGCTGTTCTAAGGTAGAAAGCTCCTTTTCTCCATAGGCATAAGGGCGATGGCTACACAAGATGAAGTTGGCAAAAATTTTCCCTCTGGAGGGGAGGGGCAGATAAACTACTGACCTCAGCCCGTGCCCGAGCAGGGATTCTTCGGCCGAAAACTTTCTCTCTCGGTCGAGGTCAGCCTCCACTAGGGTTTTTTGGTGTTGCCTTGTCCAGGCTATGCCTGGCTCCCACAGTGAGATTGCTTGGGCCAACTTTAGTGGCACCCTCGGTTCACGGGATAGGGCAGCTATCTTCAGCCCTTCTCCCTCAGTCAAGACGATAACCGCTAGATCAGCATCCATGAGCCTTTTTAGCTCTCTGACTAAGGTGTGATGAACAGTTTTAATATCCAAACTGGAGGTGATAGCCTTGCTTAACTCGGTAACTATGGTAAGCTGTTCTTGTTTCTGCTGGATCTCCTGGTACAGATAGGCATTGGCCAGGCTCACTGCCACTCGGGGACATACCGAGGAAAGCAGGCGGTAGTCCGAGCGCCAGTAGGGCCACCCTGAGCGCTTGGAGCCAAGAACAATAACGCCGCTTAAGCTCCCATTATTTTTCAATGGGATAAATAGTTCCCCACCCATTTGAGTTATCTCCGCCTTCTCCTTAGCGCTGAGAGCTTGGAGTTGGGGGATAATGTCCATGTCGCCGCGAGGCAAAAACCCGTCATTCTGCTTCAGCCAGCGGAGGATAAGGCTATCACTCTTCAGGATGTATTGAGAAGAGGGAATAAGCCCGGCAGCGGAGAGCACCACAAAATCGTCACTAGAGCGGGAAGGCACTAGTAAGCAGGTACTAGACGACTCCAGGCCGAGGGTAAATAGTTCGGTAGAGCGGGAGGCGAGGTAGTCAAGATCGGTAATGCTCTGAATATCTTCACTGAAGCGCTTCAGCATTTTACGATACTCACGCCGCTGGCTATGAGACCACCAATCCCTGATCTCCTGGACCACTCGCCCCAGTAAGTGAGAGATGAGCCACCTCATTTTTCCCCTCCATGGTAGGGCAGACCTAAAGCTTGTGCTTTTTTGACAGGTCTTTCAGACCTGCACTACATTCTATCTGTCGGCTGTTGGTTACTCAACCGAATCAGTTCCTTGATCATACTCTGCGGGGCATTCATGCGATGTGGCTTCAACTGAGCTGCTGCAAAGCCACACGCCTGTCTCCCTTGATAGTAACACTTAAATGTTCCTGGATAAAGCAGGGTTATCTTGAGAGGGGAGGCGTCGATTCTCCTCATCAGGTTGCCCCCATCACATTCGATAACGGGAAGGTAGGAAGGGGAAATTTGTTCCTTGTTCCTCGTTTCTTCTTTCAATTCCAGATATAGATGTAAAACGACCTTATCGGGGATATATTCTTGGCACAACGCCCAATCCTCACACTCCACCCCGCTGCTGTGGATCGCCTGCCGTATCTTTCTCTCATCTAGCCACAGAGAATCGCTTATCTGGATAACCTCATCAGCTCGGGATTCAAACACCACATGCGGCAGTCGGATATTCGTCTCCTCATCTTCAAGCTCGACCACCTTTATAATATCACCTATCCTGTACCTGAGAAAAGGCATGCCATAGAAATTAGTGATCACTATCTCATAGCGTTTACCTGATTCAACTTCATCGAGAAGCACAGTGGCTGGCTGCTCGCTACCTCTTTCCTCCTCAGGGATAAACTCTAAGAAAGCAGAATAAGGGGTAAAGATCATTCCCCGCTTTGCCCAGCTAGGCAAAGCGATACCTCCAACCTCGGCGGCTAAGTAGACATTATACGGCCTTGTCCCCCAACAACGGCTTATCTCGGGGTGATAAATAGTGATATCACTTCCCGTAGAGATAATTCCCTTAACAGTCCATAGGTCACACGGGAGCAATTTAACCTCCCTCATTTTACTCCGTAACATAGCCCGAGCCAAGCGAAAAGTGAGCGAGGGATATGAGGTAAGGTGAGAGAATTCCATCTGCTCTAGTTGCTCGGTGAACCTTTCCCCAATGGCAACCAGAGTGCTCGGGGCACCAAAGATGAAATCCACCCCACCGCCCAAAAGCATCTTAAATGCCATCTCCATCTTCTCCTCATTTTCCATCATCTCGAAGATTTCTAATGGAGGGATGGCTTGGTAAGGGACTCGCTGGTTCAGGCCAAAGGCTATTTGCCCGCCAATATAAGGCCGAGGTAGGAAGTCAAGCATTACCCTGGCACCCGGGTTAAAGCGGACCTCGCCTTCCCTGGCAGCCGAAGCGAGGATAAAGGCGGTTATCATGAAGTCTATCAGCCGGTGGTAGTCACGCAAGGTATAAGGCACCCATTTGAAGTAGCCCTCTCTACCTGAGGTATGAGCCCAGCAATAGGGCTTCTCTGCCAAAACATCCTCCCTCTTCTCGGCGAGGTAAGGTTGATAGTCTTTATAGCTGGTTAAGGGGATCAGGCTGCGGAATTCAGCCACTGATTTTGGCTTACCTTGGCCAATGATCTTTTTACCCAAAGGGCTGTCAGCCACCAAATCAATCTGCTCCAGCAGCAAGCGCTGCTGGATGTCAATAAACTCGCCGAGGGGAAGGCGGAGAAAGCCACAGTGCTTTTGCCATATCCTTCCTCTCTCTTTACTAGCAAACAACTCATCCTTGTCGAGCATTCATTTCTCCCTAGTCTACCACATCTTGACTGTGGACTGTTAACTTGTCAGCTTACATGTGGATTATACCGCATCACCTCCACCAAGACAAGGGACTTGACAAGGTAGATAAAGGTTACTAACCTAGTGTTGCACTGCAAGGAAAAATGACTCGACAAGAGGCGCAAGCAAGATCAATACGCCGGTGGACTAAAGAGGCCATCAGCTTAGCCATGCACGGCGAGTGGGAGAGAGCAGTGGCTATCAATAAAGCAATATTAGAATTTTCTCCCACTGATGTTGATGCTTATAATCGGCTGGGCAGAGCCCTGATGGAATTGGGGGAGTATGCTCAGGCGAGGGAAGCTTATACTCATGCCCTAGAGATAGATGCCGATAATAGTATCGCCCAGAAGAATCTTAGCCGATTATCTTATGTGAAGGAACCTCTCTTGATTCCAAAAGGTAGTCGTCATAAGATTAGCTGTGACACTTTTATTGAAGAGACTACTAAATCTGGGGTAATCAGCCTTAAGCAGTTGGCCAGTGATGAAGCTTTGGCCCGGCTAGCTACTGGCGAGGAGGTATACCTTCAGGTGAAAGGGCAACAACTTGTGGTAGAAAATGGGGAAGGGGAGTACTTAGGCAGGGTAGAGCCACGGCATGAGCTCCACCTTATCAAGCTAATTGAGGGTGGCAATAGCTACACTGTGGCCATTGCTAGCATAAAAGAGGATGAAGTGAAAGTGATCATCAGGGAAATATATCAGCACCCCAATCAGGCAGGCATCCTTTCCTTTGCCCCCAGGGGGGGATATCCGCAGCTTGTTTATGCTGAAGAACAGCAGTCAAATTCTCCTTTTGAAGGAGGAGGGTTTAGCGAAGAGAAAGATTTGCCCCTGGAAGCTAACCTCGGTGAGATTTCCCAGGCTGAAGAGGAGATTGACGGGACTCCAGAAAACCACGGCTTCTCCTCTGGCTCAAATTTGAGTGAATAAGATGGATATTGGCAAAGTTATCCCGGTCAAGATTGAGGATGAGGTTAAGGTTTCGTACCTTGATTATGCCATGAGTGTAATTATCTCGCGGGCTCTGCCTGATGTACGCGACGGCCTAAAGCCGGTACAGCGCCGCATACTCTATGCCATGAATGAGTTAGGCCTACGCCATACCTTGCCGTACAAAAAGAGTGCCCGCATTGTAGGAGAGGTGTTGGGGAAATATCATCCTCACGGTGATGCCCCAGTCTATGAGGCCTTGGTGCGTATGGCGCAAGATTTCTCGCTGAGATATATGTTGGTTGATGGGCAAGGCAACTTTGGTAGTGTGGATGGTGATCCCCCAGCAGCAATGCGTTATACTGAGGCTAGGCTTAGCTCCATCGCCCAAGAGATGTTGCTCGATATCGATAAGGATACGGTAGATTTCACCCCCAATTTTGATTCCAGCCTCCAAGAGCCTGTTGTCCTTCCCGCTCGGCTACCCAATTTATTAGTCAATGGTAGCTCGGGGATTGCGGTAGGCATGGCAACTAATATCCCTCCCCATAACCTCGCCGAGGTGGCAGCAGCGCTTGTTCATCTGATTGACAATCCTGAGGCGACAGTAGATGAGATTATGCAATTTATCCCCGCCCCCGATTTCCCCACCGGAGGCATTATCTTGGGTAGCGATGGGATACGAAAGGCATACTCAAGTGGGCAAGGGAAGGTTGTAGTTCGTGCCAAAAGCCATCTTGAGGAGGCAAAAGGGCAAAAGAGGATAATAATAACCGAGCTTCCTTACCAAGTAAATAAAGCCTCCTTAATGGAAAGGATTGCTGGGCTGATTAAGGAGAAAAAGATTGAGGGGATCAGTGAGTTGCGTGATGAGTCAGATAGAGGGGGGATGCGCCTCATTATCGAGCCAAAGAAGGAGGTACCGCCAGAGCAGGTTCTCAATAACCTTTACAAGTATACAGCTTGTGAGTCGACTTTCTTTGTTAATATGCTTGCCCTGGTAGAGGGGCAACCCAAGGTTATCACCCTCAAAGAAGCTATCCAATGCCATATTGACTTCCGCTATGAGGTGATAGTTCGCCGCACCAAGTTTGAGCTAAGGATTGCCCAGCGCCGGGCGCATCTATTGGAGGGGTTAAAGATTGCTCTCGATCATCTTGACCAGATAATTGCTCTTATTCGCCATTCAGCCTCAATTGAGGCAGCGCGAAATGAACTAATACAAAGTTTCAGCTTATCTGAAGCCCAAGCACAAGCTATCCTTGATCTCGAGCTGCGCCGGCTGACCAGCCTGGAGCGTAAAAAGATCGCCGAGGAATACACTGAGACATTGAAAACCATCGCCTATTTAGAGGATTTGTTGGCTGATCCGAAAAGGGTTTTCTTCCTTATTAGGACTGAGGCAGAGGAACTCAGCTCGAAATACGGCTCGAGGAGGCGAACCTTGCTCAGCCTCGAGGAGGCTAGGGAATTTAAGGCAGAAGACCTCATCCTCCATCAACAGATGGTAGTTACCCTCAGCACCAGGGGATACATTAAGCGCACTCCTTATGACACCTATAAATTGCAGCACCGTGGGGGGAAGGGAGTCTTAGGGATGGCGACCAAAGCGGCAGATTACGCTCGCTGCCTCCTGCTGGCCGATACTCATTCGAGCTTGCTTTTGTTCACCAGCAAGGGAAGATGCTTGTCTACAAAGTGTTACCGTATTCCTCAAGATACCACCCGCACGGCTAAAGGGATGCCGATTACTCAGCTAGTCTCCCTTGATCCCCAAGAACAAATAACCGCCGCACTGGCTGCAGACTTTACCCCTAATAGCTTTCTTTTGCTGATCACTCGGCAGGGTAAAATAAAGAAGACGCCAACCTTGGAATTTGCCTCGCTGAAATATAGTGGACTGGGGGCGATAAATTTGGATAAAGGGGATGAATTGGTGGCAGCGAAGATAGCTAGCGATCAAGACGAGGTCATCGTGGTAACTGGCAAGGGTCGAGCAATCAGATTCCTCTTAGAGAGCTTGAGAGTCACCTCTCGAAAAAGTTCGGGGGTCCAAGCCATAAAGCTTGCCCCCGGTGACCAAGTGGTAAGATTGGATGTTATCTATCCAGGGGCTTTTCTTTTGGTGGTTAGTAGTAATGGATTTGGTAAGCTTACTCCTGTAGATGCCTTCCCCCGCCAGGCTCGCCGGGGGAGAGGGATTTTAGCCCATAAAATCACTAGCCGGACAGGCGAAGTTGTGGCTGCCAGGCTCGTATCCCTGAGGCAAGAACTGATGATCATCTCTGCGGCAGGGAATGTTATCCGTTCAGCGGTGGAAAGCATTCCCATCCGAAGCAGAAGCAGTCAAGGGATAAGCCTGATGAGATTAAACCCAGGCGATAGAGTGGCTTTGATAACCTGTTTTGGCGGCCGATTACAATAGGGAAATCCTAAATACTAATTTCCAAACCCTAAACAAACCTTCATGGGCGGGTGCCCACCAGCGAATCATGAAAATAGGTTGTCGTTGCGAGGGGCAAGGCCCCGAAGCAAGTTCGGGGTAATGAGAGTGACATTGCTTCCCCTTCGCTTCGCTCAGGGTCGCAATGACACATGGGGAATCTATTTTCGGAATAAAACATTTTCGGAATAGATTCAAATGACCCAAGTAAGACAAAATAAGTGGTAAGTGTTTAGGTTTTGTATGAATCCTGTAAGCAAGCCTAAAGGGAGCTACCGACTGCTGAAAACTGCTAGCTGAATGCTTACATTGAGTTTTTGGTTCTTTAGATTTAGATATTGTTTAGCATTTGGTGCTTAGAATTTGGGATTTGATCTCTCTAAGATGCTAGCTTGAAGGGTTCAGGGCGCTATATATAATGTAAGGGGGGAAACATCACCATTTTTTTCAACCACTTAGCTTTATCTTTCATCCCTTTATTTGTGGCTATTGATGCCATAGGCACACTGCCGTTTATCCTTGCCTTAACCCCAGATGAATCGCCATCACAGCGAACAAGAACGCTGCACTATGCTCTGTTCACTGCTTTGGGTCTGGGGCTTGGCTTTTTGGCCTTGGGCAAATTCATTTTCTCAATGTTGGGTATTCTCTCGGCCGACTTTCTAATTGCTGGTGGACTGATCCTGTTGGTTTTGTCGGTCAAAGATCTAGTGACCGGCAAGATGATGGAAACCACCCCCGGGGAACAAACGGCCGGGGTTGTGCCTATAGGCACACCCTTAGTGGCTGGCCCAGCCACTCTTACTACTATTCTGATTCTGACTGACCAATACGGCATTGGGGTGGTGGTGGTGGCTTTTGTGGGTAATTTAGCCCTCGCCTGGCTGGTGTTTAGTCAAGCCAATAGGATAGCCCAGTTTTTGGGCACCGGGGGCTTAAGGGCAGCGGCAAAAATTGCCTCCTTGCTTCTGGCAGCAATCGCAGTAAGGATGATCCGCCAGGGACTCATAGAGATGGAGCTAATGTAGTAAGCTTTCAAAGTGCTTGATACCGACTAAGGATAGAGGCAAATCCTAAATACTGATTTCTAAACCCTAAACAAGCTCAAATGACCGAAGTTAAAAACTCAAAACTAAATGACATAAATTCGAAACGGAGTCAATC